>ENA-UEPN01000250-UEPN01000250.1-human-gut-metagenome-genome-assembly--contig:-NODE-250-length-37584-cov-8.539339_pt1 | contig 37584 bp, 32 predicted proteins | sample MGYA00242897_ERZ507910 | MGnify/ENA primary metagenome ERZ507910 (study PRJEB26167, sample SAMN06115525) | human gut metagenome | host: Homo sapiens | place: China:Jiangxi | collected 2015-08-20...
TTTCTCTTCAACCGAACCGGCTGTTTGTGTGAAGTGATTCACATCCGCCGTGTCGATGGAGGCGCATTATAGGGAGTTTCCTGTGGCCCGCAACCCTTAAATTGCAGAAAAATGACTGACTGCTGCATTCCACAGCAAAACCCCGCCTTATACCCATTTACGCACAGAGTTATCCACAAACCACACGATCGTTTCTATGATCCTCTCGTTATATCAGCCTCTTTCAACAGAAAAAGAAGAGGTCAAAATCGAAAATTAAAAATTCGCGAGCGTTGCGCAAACGTTTTCGTTACAATGCCCCCGCACAACAAGGATGCCCCGTAAGGGGCGTTAGCTGAGTTTTTAGCCAAGAATTCACCTAACGCTCTCTGTAATAGTCAAATCCAGGGGATTTACCATGCAACAACGTCGTCCAGTCCGCCGCGCTCTGCTCAGTGTTTCTGACAAGGCCGGTATCATCGAATTCGCTCAGGCACTTTCCGCACGTGGTGTGGAGCTGCTGTCTACAGGTGGCACTGCGCGCCTGTTAGCGGAGAAAGGTCTGCCAGTGACCGAAGTTTCCGATTACACCGGCTTCCCGGAAATGATGGATGGACGCGTGAAGACCCTGCATCCGAAGGTCCACGGCGGCATCCTCGGTCGTCGCGGCCAGGATGATGCCATTATGGAACAACACCACATTGCTCCTATCGATATGGTGGTTGTTAACCTGTATCCATTCGCCCAGACCGTCGCCCGCGAAGGCTGTTCTCTGGAAGATGCAGTAGAGAACATTGATATTGGCGGCCCGACCATGGTGCGCTCCGCTGCCAAGAACCATAAAGATGTAGCTATCGTTGTGAAGAGCAGCGACTACGACGCCATTATTAAAGAGATGGATGCCAACGACGGTTCTCTGACCCTCGACACCCGTTTCGATCTCGCGATTAAAGCCTTCGAACACACCGCCGCTTACGACAGCATGATCGCCAACTACTTCGGCAGCATGGTTCCGGCCTACCACGGTGAAAGCAAAGAAGCCGCCGGTCGCTTCCCACGTACGCTGAACCTGAACTTCATTAAGAAGCAGGATATGCGCTACGGCGAGAACAGCCACCAGCAGGCTGCCTTCTATATAGAAGAGAATGTTAAAGAAGCCTCCGTTGCCACCGCGCAGCAGGTACAGGGCAAAGCACTTTCCTACAACAACATCGCCGATACCGATGCGGCGCTGGAGTGCGTGAAAGAATTCAACGAGCCAGCCTGTGTGATCGTCAAACACGCGAACCCGTGTGGTGTAGCAGTAAGTACCTCTATTCTTGACGCTTACGACCGCGCCTATAAAACCGACCCGACCTCCGCGTTCGGCGGCATCATCGCCTTTAACCGCGAGCTGGATGCTGAAACCGCGCAGGCGATCATCTCCCGCCAGTTCGTGGAAGTGATCATCGCCCCATCCGCCACCGAAGAAGCACTGAAAATTACCGCTGCCAAGCAGAACGTTCGGGTGCTGGTCTGCGGCCAATGGGCGCAGCGCGTTCCGGGCCTGGACTTTAAACGCGTTAACGGCGGTCTGCTGGTTCAGGACCGTGACCTGGGTATGGTGACCGAAGGTGAACTGCGCGTGGTGTCCAAACGTCAGCCAACCGAGCAAGAGCTGCGCGATGCGCTGTTCTGCTGGAAAGTGGCGAAGTTCGTGAAATCCAACGCCATTGTTTATGCCAAAGAGAACATGACTATTGGCATAGGCGCAGGCCAGATGAGCCGCGTGTACTCCGCGAAAATCGCCGGGATCAAAGCGGCCGACGAAGGCCTGGAAGTGAAAGGTTCTGCAATGGCTTCTGACGCTTTCTTCCCGTTCCGCGACGGGATTGATGCCGCTGCTGCCGCCGGTGTGACCTGCGTTATCCAGCCGGGTGGTTCTATTCGCGATGACGAAGTGATTGCCGCCGCCAATGAACACGGCATTGCGATGGTATTTACCGATATGCGCCACTTCCGCCATTAATCCACGGAGCAGACGATGAAAGTATTAGTGATTGGCAACGGCGGGCGCGAGCACGCCCTGGCGTGGAAAGCGGCGCAGTCGCCAAAAGTCGAAACGGTATTTGTCGCCCCGGGCAATGCGGGCACCGCGCTGGAACCCACGCTGCAAAACGTGGCCATCGGCGTAACCGATATCCCGGCGTTGCTGGACTTTGCCCAGAACGAGAAGATCGATCTGACCATCGTTGGCCCGGAAGCGCCGCTGGTGATTGGCGTGGTTGATGCCTTCCGCGCCGCCGGTCTGAAAATCTTCGGCCCAACCGAAGGTGCCGCGCAGCTGGAAGGCTCCAAAGCCTTCACCAAAGATTTCCTCGCGCGCCACCAGATCCCAACGGCGGAATATCAGAACTTCACCGAAATCGAACCTGCGCTGGCTTACCTGCGCGAGAAAGGCGCGCCGATCGTTATCAAAGCTGACGGTCTGGCTGCCGGGAAAGGCGTTATCGTGGCGATGACGCTGGAGGAAGCCGAAGCCGCGGTTCATGACATGCTGGCCGGCAACGCGTTTGGCGACGCGGGCCACCGCATCGTGATTGAAGAGTTCCTCGACGGTGAAGAAGCGAGCTTTATTGTCATGGTCGACGGTGAGCACGTGCTGCCGATGGCCACCAGCCAGGACCACAAGCGCGTGGGCAATGGCGATACCGGCCCGAACACCGGCGGGATGGGTGCCTACTCCCCTGCTCCGGTAGTGACTGACGAAGTCCACCAGCGCACCATGGAACGCATCATCTGGCCAACCGTAAAAGGCATGGCGGCGGAAGGTAACACCTATACCGGTTTCCTGTACGCGGGTCTGATGATCGACAAGCAGGGCAACCCAAAGGTTATCGAGTTCAACTGCCGCTTCGGCGATCCGGAAACCCAGCCGATCATGCTGCGCATGAAGTCCGATCTGGTGGAGCTGTGCCTCGCCGCCTGTGACGGCAAGTTGGATAAGAAAACCTCCGAGTGGGACGAACGCGCCTCGCTGGGTGTGGTCATTGCCGCCGGAGGTTATCCGGGTAATTACAATACCGGCGATGAGATCCACGGTCTGCCGCTGGAAGACGTCGCTGACGGTAAAGTGTTCCACGCGGGCACCAAACTGTCTGCAGACGATCGCGTGCTGACCAACGGTGGTCGCGTGCTGTGCGCCACCGCGCTGGGCAACACCGTGGCTGAAGCGCAGAAACGCGCTTACGCCCTGATGACCGACATCCGCTGGGATGGCAGCTTCAGCCGTAACGACATCGGCTGGCGTGCCATTGAACGCGAGCAACGCTAACGCGAAATTTTCGCCAGCAGCGTTTTACGCGTAATGCCTAACTGACGGGCGGCTTCCGTTTTATTGCCGCCCGTTTTTTCAAGCGCCGCCAGAATCACCTCCTTTTCGACATCCACCAACGGTTGGATCTCGCCACTGAATTCCGTTTTTATCGGCGTCGCGGCAATCGCCATCGGCAGTTCACGTTCGGAAATATATTCCCCTGTCAGCAGCACCACCGAGCGCTCAATCGCATTTTCCAGCTCACGAATATTGCCCGGCCAGTCGTAGTGGATCAGCAGATCCATCGCCTGCGGAGTAAAGCCTTTCACCGCTTTACGGTTACGCGCGGCAAAACGCTGGAGAAAATGTTCGGCTAACAGCGGAATATCTTCCCGGCGCTGGCACAGCGCTGGCATTTCAATGGTGACGACGTTCAGACGATAGTAGAGATCCTGACGAAAGCGCCCGGCGCTGACTTCCTCTGCTAGATCGCGATGCGTAGCGGCTATCAGCCGGACATCAACACCAATTGTCTGGTTGCTGCCAACCCGTTGCACCTCTCGCTCCTGGATAGCCCGCAGCAGACGTACCTGCATCAGCGGTGAGATATCGCCAATTTCATCAAGAAATAACGTGCCGCCGTCTGCTTCCACAAAGCGCCCTTCCCGCCGTTTATCCGCCCCGGTAAACGCCCCTTTCTCGTGGCCAAAAAGTTCGGACTCCAGCAGCGACTCATTGAGCGCCGCACAGTTTAGCGTCACCAGCGGCTTATCGCTGCGCGCGCTACTGGCGTGTAGCGCCCGGGCGACCAGCTCTTTCCCTGTCCCGGAATCTCCATGGATAAGCACCGTGGCGTCCGAGGGCGCTACCATCGCAATTTCGTTGAGCAATTGCTGCATCGCCGGACTGCTGCCAATCATGCCAAACTGCGCAGCCGACGCCGATGGCAGTTCGGCGCCCATTTCCCGCGTATGCGCCAGCGCCTTTTCCAGGGTCTCCTGCAGACGGTCAAAATCCAGCGGCTTGATTAAGTAGTCCAGCGCCCCGGTTTTAAGCGCCTCAACGGCGGTCTCTACGCTGGAGAACGCCGTCATGATCAAGACCGGAATCGCCGGATTCAGCGCTTTAATCTCTTTCAGCGTTGCGATGCCGTCCATCTCCGCCATGCGTACATCACACAGCACTAAATCAAATACGCGTTCGCGCACCTGTTCCAGCGCCGCTCGCCCGCTATAGGCCAGCGCGACCTCATAACCCCAGCCGCGCAGCAGCGCCTGTAAAATGGTGCAGTGGCTGATATCGTCATCTACTACCAGAATATTGATTTTTCCGCGCGTCATCCTTGTTAATCCTGTTGTTTCGCTTTGGTCGGCAGCCAAAGAGTAAAGGTCGCACCTTTGCCCTCAACGCTTGCCACCTGAATGGTGCCACCATGCTGTTCGATAATGTTCTGCACTACCGCCAGCCCGAGGCCGGTTCCGTCAGCTTTGGTTGTAAAGTAAGGCGTAAAAATGGCCTCCAGCTGTTCCGCTGCAATTCCCTTTCCGCTATCGGTAACCACAATTTTAACGCGATCGCCGCTGCTTTCATTCGCTTCAACCGTGATCGTGCCCTGACGACCAATCGCATGAATGGCGTTCAGATACAGATTCAACAAAACCTGAGTCAGTCGGTCAGGATCGGCCTGGATAGCGGGCAGCGTAGAATTGGCCGAAAAGCGGAGCTGGATTTCCCTGCTTGCCGCATCCTGACTCACCAGGTGTAATGAGTGGGTGATAACCTCATTGAGATCCACCTGTTGCAGCGTCAGATGTGCAGGCTTCACCAGCTCCAGCAGCTCGCTCACCACCCGATTTAAACGATCCGCCTCTTTCGCCATCACCTGTGCCAGCTCATGCGACTCGCCTCCTGCCGGGGTTCGCTCGGCAAAATACTTCGCCAGACCTTTGATCGATGAAAGCGGATTACGAATTTCATGCGCCACTCCAGCCGCAAGATGCCCGAGCGCTAACAGTTTTTCTTTACGCTTCATCGCATCCTGAAGTTCTTTGTACGAGCGCTGATAGCGCTGATACCAGAAGAACGTCAGTACGGTGGCCAGCAACACAGCCGCCAGCGCACAGAGGACTATCAGTGTGTTACGCCACTCTCTTGCCTGAGTCGTTGTCAGATCGCTGGCATCAAAGGCGATAAATATGGTTTGCGCTGGGGTGATAAGCTGCCCGTCATTGCTGGCACAGCGCGCCATGCCGTGGCGTCCTGGACCATACATCGGCTGAAACTGGCGATAAATTTCCAGGGCCGGCGTTTTTTCACCATCCCTCGCTGGAATTTCAATATTCCGCCAGCTTTCTTGCTCCCCAGGACTAAGCTGTCGCAGGACATCCGGTGAATAGAGCGTTTTTCCGACCATCGCGGCATTGCTGTGAGTAATAATGACACCATGCTCATCGACGACGGCAAACCATAGCACGCCTGGTTGTACGGCCATTTCCTCCAGTAGCGTCTGCTGCTGGGCATGATGCATGCGCATCCCCATGCCTACACGCGTACCAGACTCCAGAGCGCGAATGAGCACGCTGCCTTTTTCCAGTAGCGTTTGTCGGGCGGCATCACTTTCCCGCCCATAGTCCCGAATAGTCATAATCGAAAACCAGCCGACCAAAATCAGGATTGCCGCCAGCAAGAGTCGGCTCAACCACTTTGCCACCGTATCCTTATAAAGACGCATACGCTCTCCCTTTACCCCACTTGTTCCTTTCATCGTTGCAGGTATACAGCAGAAATCATGCCATTTTTTCCCCCTGATAACCCTGCCCTCAGACACAAACAGCTGAAAGTACCGGGTAAAAATGACTCGCTGGCACGTTCTGGCGAGTCATTTTTACTCGTTTTCCTGCAAAGACGGCGGGTACGACGCCCGCAGGACTGGGATTGCCGCTTTGGCACGGAAGATGCAATAGGGAATGTAAGCTAACCAACAGGAGAACGAACGATGAAACGGAACAACAAACTGGCACTGATTGCACTTTCTCTTATCGCACTGGGCTCCACCCCGGTACTGGCGCAGAATCACTGGGGATATGGTGATGGAATGCAGCAACGGGGCGGTACCCCAATGACCACTGAGCAGCAGGCTGCCGCACAGAAAATCTATGATGATTACTACTCCCAGACCAGCGCGTTGCGCCAACAGCTGACATCCAAACGTTATGAGTACAATGCACTATTAACGGCCAGCTCGCCGGACACGGCAAAAATTAATGCCGTTGCAAAAGAGATGGAAGCGTTGAATCAGTCTCTGGACGAGCAGCGCGTTAAACGCGATGTCGCAATGGCGCAGGCTGGCGTGCCACGTGGCGCGGGAATGGGCTACGGCGGATGCGGCGGTGGCGGTAACCATCGCGGCGGCGGCCATATGGGAATGGGTCACTGGTAACAGTATTGCCTGATGGCAGATTATCAGAAAGTTTTGGCTGTAGGCTGCCAGTGACAAAAATCTTCATTGGCAACTAGCAGTATCTGCGACCCTTCGGGCGCTTCCAGCCATGCCACACTCACCTCTACGGATGAATGTTTCTGGCGGCGCTCGATATGGTTTATCGCCCACGACTCCAGGTCTGGCTTCAGCGTTTCACCTTCACAGGTTGTGACCGTGTTATCCGCATGCCAACGTCCCTGACGCAATATCACCCGTCCCTGACGCAGCGCATCGCTGGTCTGGCGAATTTGATCGGCGCGATAGCGGTAAAGCGCGATTTGATCGCTGGAAAGCTGCTGCTTTTGCCCATCGACTTCACGCTGCATGAAGCTCAGTTCGCCCCGGTCATCAAAGCGTATACGGACATGTTCAGCCGGTTTACTGTAAACGTTGAGTTCTATCAGAGAGAGCGAATCACCCTGCCAGCGGTATTCACTGGTAGTGGTTTCGCCTTTTCGCCACGGACTAAATACCGAGAGCAAGTGAACATCGTCACCGGAGTCTTTACGCCAAATGCGTACCGCCCCCTGATCGCCAACATAGCCGCTGGCCGTGAACGGAGGAAGCTCAGAATGGCTACCGCAGGCAGACAGTAACAGAACACCTGAAAGCCAAAGCGTATGACGCCAGATGGACAAAAGGGGCGAAACCGCCCCTTCGTTAAAACTGTTCACTGCCACGCGAATTACTTAACCGCGTCTTTCAGTGCTTTACCAGAAACAAATGCCGGTACGTTAGCTGCGGCAATTTTGATTTCTTTACCGGTCTGCGGGTTGCGGCCAGTGCGCTCAGCACGGTGGTTCACTTTGAAGGTACCGAAACCAACCAGTTGTACAGCATCGCCTTCTTTCAGAGACTCAGTAATAGCAGCCAGAGTGGATTCCAGAGCAGCTTTAGCCTGTGTTTTAGACAGTTCTGCTTTGTCTGCAATTACATCAATCAGTTGAGTCTTGTTCATAAGTTATCCTTACAATGTGTTTATCGCTTGCTAAGCATCGAGTGCGACGGAAATGCCAGAAAAGCACTCTCCTGCATACACGCACCGATAGCCACTTTTTTTCGCCCCCCAAATGTAGACCAGACCGGGGGCGGATGGGAAGCCTTCAGGCACGACAAATCAGGCGTTAAATCACGTTTTGTGGTGTCATTGCTGAAAATTTATACCAATATTGCTCTCGCCAGCCTCGCGCAGGTCTGCACGCAGCCCTTTTATCAGCTCAATATCGCGTTCTTCACAGTCGGCTAAAAGTCGGAAAATTTCCCACTGAATATCCCATTCTTGCTCAACGGCAGGGTTCTCTTTGAGCTCTTCATCGGTCATTTCGCGACCAGCCTGGGTCATTTCCAGCATCGCTACCGTCGTAATCGAAGCTTTACTAACTTCAATTGCATGCTCCAGCGTTTCACCGCTAAGACGTGAATGCATCAGTTCGCTTAATGCCACACAGGCATCAATCGCCGGATAAACGCCGTACAGATCGTAATCGTCTGCAGAAGGAATGGCCTCTTCAAACTTTTCCAACTGGCTGTCGAAATTGATTTTCGCGTCTTTAACCGTCAGCGCTTCCCAAATCAGATCCAGAATTCGGCGGTAAATCTGTCCATCGCCAAATTCAGTTTGCTTGCAGAACATGGCGTAATTCGGGTACATGCGTTCGCACAGACAGGCCATAAATGTGACGTGCTGCCAGCTTTCCAGCTTCTCCAGACGCAGGTGAATCGGATTTTGTAACATGATGAGTTCTCAAATACGGAAATTAGCCGCAGTTTACCCGATATGGGGCGCTTTTGCTGCAAGCCGCGTAAAAGCCGGGCGTTCGGATGCCACCGCATCTGCCCAGCGCGTTGGTTCCGGCAGACGATAGCCGTTCATACAGCGTTGTACCCACGCCAGTGCGCTGTCCAAACTCACGCGGTGGCCCGTAGAAATAAACAACGGGTTACAGCGCGCTTTGCTGCGCCAGACCCATGCCAGCTGTTCGCCTTTATCCAGCAATGGCACTAGCGCACCGGGTTCAGCAGCGAGCGGTTCAAACTTGCCACACAGCCGTTTTTTCGCCACACCGATCGTTGGGACGTCCACCAGCAGGCCAAAATGGCTGGCCACGCCCAGACGGCGCGGGTGCGAAATGCCGTGCCCGTCAACGAACAGCAGATCTGGCTTGTGCGAGAGCAGTTGCCAGGCGGCCATCAGCGCGGGGGTTTCACGAAAGGAGAGAAAACCGGGAATGTAGGGCATGGTAGTGGCGATACGCGCCACCTTATATTCAACCAGTTCAAGCGTGGGATACTTCAGTAAGACCATCGCGGCTCGCGTCACTTCGCCACCCTGCTCAAACCCAACGTCCGCCCCGCCGATCAGATCCGGCGGATCGTTCTTCAGACGATCCTCGCGGATCAATGAAGAGGCCAGTTCAAGCTGCTGCGCGCGTAATGACGCGAGATCCATAATGACTCCTTAGCGGTGGTACTGTTCGGACAACCGATGTACCGCCTCCACAAAGACACCCGCATGTTCTGGCGGGACGTCCTGATGAATGCCGTGGCCCAGGTTAAAGACATGCCCTTCGCCCTGACCGAATCCGGCCAGAATTGTCGCCACCTCTTCTTCGATGCGGGCTGGCGGTGCATACAGCATGGACGGATCCATATTGCCCTGTAGCGCCACTTTATGACCTACACGACGACGCGCATCGGCAATGTCAGTGGTCCAGTCGAGACCTAACGCATCACAGCCGGTTTCCGCCATCGCTTCCAGCCACTGACCACCACCTTTGGTAAACAGGGTCACAGGTACGCGACGACCTTCGTTCTCGCGTAGCAGGCCATCGACGATTTTGTGCATGTAGTACAGGGAGAACTGCTGATAATCGCGACCGGTCAGCACACCGCCCCAGGTATCGAAAATCATCACCGACTGCGCGCCCGCTTTGATCTGCGCGTTCAGGTACAGCGTGACGCTCTTCGCCAGCTTATCAAGCAGCAGATGCAGCGCTTTAGGGTCGGCATACATCATCTTTTTAATCACGGTGAAGGCTTTGCTGCTGCCGCCTTCAACCATGTAGGTCGCCAGCGTCCACGGGCTACCGGAGAAGCCGATCAGCGGCACTTCGCCTTTCAGTTCACGGCGGATAGTGCGCACCGCGTTCATCACGTATCCAAGCCCATCTTCCGGGTCCGGGATCGGCAGTTTGTCGACGTCAGCCTTGCTGGTAATCGGAGAGGTGAAGCGTGGACCTTCTCCTGCTTCAAAATACAGCCCGAGTCCCATCGCATCCGGGATCGTCAGGATATCGGAGAAGAGGATCGCGGCATCAAGTTTATAGCGACGCAGCGGCTGCAGCGTAACTTCGCAGGCCAGCTCGGCATTTTTGCACAGCGCCATAAAATCGCCCGCTTCGGCACGGGTAGCTTTGTATTCCGGTAGATAACGGCCTGCCTGGCGCATCATCCATACCGGAGTGACATCAACGGGCTGGCGCAGCAGCGCACGCAGATAACGATCGTTCTTCAGTTCGGTCATTTTTGCAGTTCCTTATTGCGTCAGTCCATCAGTGTATCACCACTCGCTCTTTACTCGTACTCAGCCCGACACATTGCCACAGTATCTTCAATCAATCGACGCGCGACAGTACCCGGCGGGGGCAAGAGCGGTAAATCGTCATAGCGATACCAGTTCGCTTCCAGCAGCTCTTTCGGGTCGATGACGATTTCGCCGCTATCATACTCCGCCATAAATGCGGTCATCAAAGACTGTGGGAACGGCCACGGCTGAGAAGTGACATAACGCAGGTTTTTCACCTTAATGCCGCTCTCTTCCATGACTTCACGCGCCACCGCCTGCTCGAGGGTCTCGCCCACTTCGACAAAACCCGCCAGCACGGTATGCACGCCGTTGCGATGGCGAACATGTTGGGCGAGCAGGATGGAATCATCTCGGCGAATAGCGACGATTATGCAGGGAGCAATTTGAGGATAATAACGTTCACGGCAGTGACTACAGAGCATCGCCCACTCCGTTTTACTCGGGTGCATGGGATGGCCGCAGTAACCGCAGAATTTATGCGAGCGGTAAAACTCTGCCAGCTGTACGCCTCGTCCGGCCAGTTGAAACAGGCCAACGTCCTGGTCAATGACCTGGCGCACCGACCCCATATCGTGTCGACGCTGCTGCTGCACCAGCCAGACAGTTTCCCCTTCCCACTCGCCTATTGGCAGCGCGCGCTGACCAATCAGATCAAAACGGGCTGCGTCGCCATAAGGTAGCTCGCCATGAGGTAACCATAACTTTTGCTCATGACTGACAATCCACCAGCCGCTATCTAATTTTTCAATTATACGATCCATATCTCTTGCGCAACCTTTGCTTCACAGGCATGTTGTTTACATTATTTTTACATTTACGGGTGAGCAGTTCCTAAACACCATCTTGCGGAGTCAATCATGCTAAACCAGCTGGAAAGCCTGACGGAGCACGTCGGAGGAAGTAATAAACTGGTTGATCGCTGGCTACATGTACGTAAGCACCTGCTCGTGGCTTACTACAATCTGGTTGGCATTAAGCCTGGCAAAGAATCGTACATGCGACTTAATGAAAAGGCGCTGGATGATTTTTGTCAGAGCCTGGTCGATTACCTCTCCACCGGACACTTCAGTATTTATGAACGTATTCTCCATAAATTGGAAGGGAACGGGCAGCTTTTAAAAGCCACAAAAATTTGGCCGCTGCTGGAAGCTAATACGCAGCTGATCATGGACTACTATGACTCCAGCCTGGAAACTGCGATTGATCATGATAACTTCCTTGAGTTTCAAAAGGTTTTATCGGATCTCGGCGAGGCGCTGGAAGCCCGGTTCGTGCTCGAAGATAAGCTGATCATGCTGGTATTTGATGCGATGCACGAGAGTGGCACTCTCAAACGTCCTGCTTGAGATTTGTCGCATTAACGCGTAGTTTACATTCATTACCTCTAAGATAGAGGTTACTTCTTGTCGGAGTGCTTATTTTCCACAAAAGCATTCGTGATGCGTCAAGGCGGCAAGTCAGTGAATCTCCAGGAGCTTACCTAAGTAAGTGACTGGAGTGAGCGGACGAAGCCAACAAAGAGGCAGCGCGAAGGATGACGTGGAAAAGGCTGAGACCGTTAATTCGGGATCCGCGGAACCTGATCAGGTTAAGACCTGCGAAGGGAACAAGAGTCAATCTACAACCGTATCGCCCCTGGGCGATCGCCTCTCTTGCTTCATCCGTCGTCTGACAAGCCACGTCCTTACTTTTTTGGAATGAGCTATGTCTGCCACTACTAAACCATCACGCCGCGAACAGCGCGCGCAAGCCCAACACTTTATCGATACCCTGGAAGGGACCGCCTTCCCTAACTCAAAACGCATTTATATTACCGGTTCGCAGCCGGATATCCGCATCCCGATGCGCGAAATCCAGCTGAGCCCGACGCTAATTGGCGGCAGCAAAGACAACCCGCAATTTGAAGACAACGAAGCCGTGCCGGTGTACGACACCTCCGGGCCGTATGGCGATCCTGACGTGGCGATTAACGTCCAGCAGGGCCTGGCGAAACTGCGCCAGCCGTGGATTGCGGCGCGTAACGACAGCGAAGAATTAGACGACCGCAGCTCCGCTTACACCAAAGAGCGCCTGGCCGACGATGGCCTGGACGAGCTGCGTTTCAGCGGCCTGCTGACCCCAAAGCGCGCCAAAGCCGGTAAGCGCGTGACCCAGTTGCACTACGCCCGTCAGGGGATCGTCACGCCAGAAATGGAGTTTATCGCCATCCGTGAAAACATGGGCCGCGAGCGTATTCGTAGTGAAGTACTGCGCCACCAGCATCCGGGGATGAACTTTGGCGCTCGTCTACCGGAAAATATCACCCCGGAATTCGTGCGTGATGAAGTCGCTGCGGGCCGGGCGATTATTCCCGCCAACATCAACCACCCGGAATCCGAGCCGATGATCATCGGCCGCAACTTCCTGGTGAAGGTGAATGCCAACATCGGTAACTCGGCGGTCACTTCCTCTATCGAAGAAGAGGTCGAAAAACTGGTGTGGTCGACCCGCTGGGGCGCAGATACGGTGATGGACCTCTCCACCGGTCGCTATATTCACGAAACCCGCGAGTGGATCCTGCGTAACAGCCCGGTGCCGATCGGCACCGTACCGATCTACCAGGCGCTGGAGAAGGTCAATGGGATCGCCGAAGATCTCACCTGGGAAGCGTTCCGCGATACGTTGCTGGAACAGGCCGAACAGGGCGTCGACTACTTCACCATTCACGCGGGCGTGCTGCTACGCTACGTGCCGATGACTGCCAAACGCCTGACCGGTATTGTCTCACGCGGCGGTTCAATTATGGCGAAATGGTGCCTTTCTCATCACAAAGAGAACTTCCTGTTCGAACATTTCCGCGAGATTTGCGAAATCTGCGCCGCCTACGACGTCTCGCTCTCTCTCGGCGACGGCCTGCGTCCGGGTTCGATTCAGGATGCCAACGACGAAGCGCAGTTCTCCGAACTGCATACGCTGGGTGAGCTGACCAAAATCGCCTGGGAATACGACGTGCAGGTGATGATTGAAGGCCCAGGGCATGTGCCGATGCATATGATCCAACGCAACATGACCGAAGAGCTGGAGAGCTGCCACGAAGCGCCGTTCTACACCTTAGGGCCGTTGACGACAGATATCGCGCCGGGCTATGACCACTTCACCTCCGGCATTGGCGCAGCGATGATCGGCTGGTTTGGCTGCGCGATGCTGTGCTACGTGACGCCGAAAGAGCACCTCGGCCTGCCGAACAAAGAAGACGTGAAGCAAGGGCTGATCACCTACAAGATTGCCGCCCACGCCGCGGATTTAGCCAAAGGCCACCCGAGCGCGCAGATCCGCGATAACGCGATGTCGAAAGCGCGCTTCGAATTCCGCTGGGAAGACCAGTTTAACCTCGCGCTCGACCCATTCACTGCCCGCGCCTACCACGATGAAACCCTGCCGCAGGAGTCCGGCAAGGTCGCCCATTTCTGCTCGATGTGCGGGCCGAAGTTCTGCTCGATGAAAATCAGCCAGGAAGTACGCGACTACGCCGCCGCGCAAACTATTGAAGTGGGAATGGCAGATATGTCGGAGAACTTCCGCGCCAAAGGCGGTGAAATCTACCTCAAAAAAGAGGAGGCATAATGTACCAGCCTGATTTCCCGACCGTGCCGTTCCGCCTCGGGCTTTACCCGGTGGTGGACAGCGTGGCGTGGATTGAACGCCTGCTGCAGGCGGGCGTACGCACGATCCAACTGCGCATTAAAGATAAGCGTGATGAAGAGATGGAAGCCGACGTCATGGCCGCCATTGAACTGGGGCGTCGCTATGACGCCCGCCTGTTTATCAACGACTACTGGCGGCTGGCGATTAAGCACAACGCTTACGGCGTGCATCTGGGCCAGGAAGACCTTGAAACCACCGATCTGGAGGCGATTCAGGCGGCGGGGCTGCGCCTGGGTGTCTCCACTCACGATGATATGGAGATCGACGTCGCGCTGGCGGCTAAGCCTTCTTATATCGCACTCGGCCATGTTTTCCCCACGCAAACCAAGCAGATGCCTTCCGCTCCGCAGGGGCTGACACAGCTGGCAAGCCATATTAACCGACTGGCCGATTACCCGACCGTCGCCATCGGCGGCATCAGCCTGGAACGTGCACCATCGGTGCTGGCGACCGGTGTTGGCAGCATTGCCGTGGTCAGCGCCATTACCCAGGCGGCTGACTGGCAGGCAGCCACGGCGCAGCTGCTCGACATAGCGGGAGTAGGCGATGAATGACCGCGACTTTATGCGCTACAGCCGGCAGATCCTGCTCGGCGATATCGCGATTGAGGGCCAACAAAAGCTGCTCGACAGCCATGTGCTGATTATCGGTTTAGGCGGGTTAGGTTCGCCTGCCGCGCTGTATCTGGCGGGAGCAGGTATCGGCAAACTGACGCTGGTAGACGATGACGACATTCATTTGAGCAATCTGCAGCGCCAGATCCTGTTTACCACTGATGATATCGCGCGTTCAAAATCGCAGATTGCCCAGCAGCGCCTGACGCGGCTCAACCCGGATATCGAACTGGTATCGCTCCAGCAGCGACTGAAAGGCGATGCGCTCCGGCATGCGGTAGCGCGTGCCGACGTGGTGCTCGACTGTACCGACAACATGGCCACGCGTCAGGAAATTAACGCCGCCTGCGTGTCGCTGAATACACCTTTGGTTACCGCCAGCGCCGTCGGTTTCGGCGGCCAGTTGATGGTGCTCACGCCACCGTGGGAGCAAGGTTGTTACCGCTGCCTGTGGCCGGATGATGTAGAGCCTGAACGCAACTGCCGTACCGCCGGTATCGTCGGCCCGGTTGTCGGCGTGATGGGCACCTTGCAGGCGCTGGAAGCCATCAAACTGCTTAGCGGCATTGCGACGCCCAGCGGCGAGTTACGCCTGTTTGACGGTAAAACCAGCCAGTGGCGCAGCTTCGCACTACGACGTGCCAGCGGCTGCCCGGTATGTGGAGGGCAACATGCAGATTCAGTTCAATGATGAGCCGATGCAGTGCGCCGAGGGACAAACCGTCAGCGGGCTGCTCACCGAGCTTAATCAGCTTAAACCGGGCGCGGCGCTGGCGCTCAATCAGCAGATCCTGCCGCGCGAGCAGTGGCAGCAGCAAATCGTGCAGGAAGGCGACCAGATCCTGCTTTTTCAGGTTATTGCAGGGGGTTGATATGTTACGTATTGCCGACAAAACGTTTGATTCACATCTGTTCACCGGTACCGGAAAGTTTGCCTCATCGCAGCTGATGGTCGAGGCGATTCGCGCCTCCGGCAGCCAGTTGGTCACGCTGGCCATGAAGCGCGTGGATTTGCGCCAGCATAACGATGCCATTCTGGCCCCGCTTATCGACGCGGGCGTGACGCTGCTGCCTAACACCTCCGGAGCGAAAACCGCTGAAGAGGCGATTTTCGCCGCCCAACTGGCGCGTGAAGCTCTGGGCACAAACTGGCTGAAATTAGAAATCCACCCGGATGCCCGCTGGCTATTGCCGGATCCGATTGAAACACTAAAAGCTGCCGAAGCGCTGGTGAAACAGGGCTTTGTGGTGCTGCCCTACTGCGGTGCGGACCCGGTACTGTGCAAGCGGCTGGAAGACGTGGGCTGCGCGGCGGTGATGCCGCTCGGCGCACCTATCGGCTCCAACCAGGGGCTGGAAACCAAAGCGATGCTGGAGATTATTATCCAACAGGCGACCGTGCCGGTGGTGGTTGATGCAGGTATCGGCGTCCCCAGCCACGCCACGCAGGCGCTGGAAATGGGCGCCGACGCGGTGCTGGTCAACACGGCAATCGCGGTAGCCGACAGCCCGGTGATGATGGCCACCGCTTTCCGTCTGGCAGTTGAAGCAGGCCTTTTGGCGCGCCAGGCGGTACCTGGAAGCAAAAGCTCGCAGGCAAATCCCACCAGCCCGTTAACCGGATTCCTGGAGGCCTTCGCATGAAAACGTTCAGCGACCGCTGGCGACAACTGGACTGGGACGACATCCGCCTGCGCATCAACGGTAAAACCGCCGCTGACGTGGAGCGCGCTCTCAAGACTTCGCATCTTAGTCGCGACGATCTGATGGCATTGCTCTCTCCTGCCGCCGCCGATTATCTGGAGCCGCTTGCGCAACGGGCGCAAAAGCTCACCCGCCAGCGTTTTGGCAACACGGTGAGCTTTTACGTGCCGTTGTATCTCTCCAACCTTTGTGCCAACGACTGCACCTACTGCGGTTTTTCGATGAGCAACCGTATCAAACGCAAAACGCTGGACGAAAATGAGATACAACGTGAGTGTGCGGCTATCCGTGAGCTGGGCTTTGAGCATCTGCTACTGGTCACCGGTGAACATCAGGCCAAAGTGGGGATGGATTACTTTCGTCGCCATTTGCCTGCCATTCGCCGCCAGTTTGCCTCTTTACAGATGGAAGTACAGCCGCTGTCAGAGGCTGAATATGCGGAGCTGAAGACGCTGGGGCTGGATGGCGTGATGGTGTATCAGGAGAGCTATCATGAGGCGATTTACGCCCGCCACCATCTGAAGGGGAAAAAGCAGGATTTCTTCTGGCGACTGGAAACGCCGGACCGGCTGGGCCGCGCAGGGATCGACAAAATCGGTCTTGGCGCGTTGATTGGTTTGTCCGACAGCTGGCGGGTTGACTGCTATATGGTAGCTGAACATCTGCTGTGGATGCAGCAGCATTACTGGCAGAGCCGCTACTCTATCTCCTTCCCTCGCCTGCGCCCATGCACCGGAGGCGTTGAGCCTGCATCGATCATGGATGAGCGACAGCTGGTCCAGACCATTTGCGCGTTTCGTTTACTCGCACCAGAAATTGAGCTGTCGCTCTCCACCCGCGAATCGCCATGGTTTCGTGACCATGTGATCCCGTTGGCAATCAACAACGTCAGCGCCTTCTCAAAAACCCAGCCCGGTGGTTATGCCGATAACCACCCCGAACTGGAACAGTTCTCCCCGCACGACGATCGTCGCCCGGAAGCCGTTGCTGAAGCACTGATGGCGCAGGGATTACAGCCCGTGTGGAAAGACTGGGACAGCTATCTGGGACGCGCTTAACAGGTACCGTAAGTCAGGAGCGATCGCATAAACAAAAAAACCCGCTTTCGCGGGTTTTTTCTTCACTGGTGCTTAACTGCTCGGGCTCTGGCCTTCATCGCTATCGTAAGCCTTCGTGAAATTATCGGCGTTTACAGCGCGACAACGTTAACAGCAGACGGGCCTTTAGCGCCATTCTCCACGGAGAATTCCACCTTTTGACCTTCGTCTAACGTTTTAAAATCGTTACTCTGGATAGCGGAAAAATGCACAAACACATCCTTGCTACCGTCCTGAGGAGTGATAAAGCCGAAGCCTTTATCAGAGTTAAACCATTTTACTAAACCAGTCATTTTGTTAGACATAGATACTTCCTTTCATGTTTTTGAGCCGCTTATGCAGCGAAGATGGCCTGTTTTGCAGAAATTAACTTATGGGGCACTTAGGGAGGAGGCTCATGAAGAAGAGTATCTGAGGATAACGCTTGAACTGAGAACTGCTTTACTAAAACTGCTTGCATAAGGTCTGTGTTCCAAACCGATGCCGCTATAGTAGACCTACTTCTAATCATTAAGCAAGCATTAATTTTTTTAATACCCACTGAGTGATGCAATGTTGAACCAACGCGGCTAAGCATCATGGATAACAGCTTGATCTACAATGAACAAAAGCCCCGACTATTGCAGTCAGGGCTTTACGTTACTACACACTTCAAATTTAACATTAATAAACTTAACGATTTAATACTGCTGATGGTACTACTTTAAAATGTACACGTTTACTACAGATAATATTGGATATTGATACTAACTAAAGCTTTCCTCTATTTACCGTTAAACACATTCCACCCGCTTGATAATAGAACTCAAGGCTGGTGACCTAAACAAGTACACTTCCCCTCGCGACATATACTCTTTGATGCGTTGCCTTATTTCCCTCGTGATAACCAAAAAGCAGAAATCACGAACAATTACTATTAAATCATGGCGTTACATCGTCGCGTTTTACTGATTTTTTGCGATTAGATATATCAACTACGTGGCCTGAAAGCATTGTCGAGGTGAAAAAATAGCGTTTTCAGCATCGACTATCCCATACAAAAAATACTTCGTGGCCTTTATCGCAAACCCCAATCAAGCTCTACTAACACTTACTACGTTAACAGCAAACTACAATTTCTCCGCTGTTAAGTATTAACATACGGGTTTAAAAAACGCTGTCAATACTGTTTTTTATAACATGTCTTTATTGACAGTAATTATATATTCCAGCATGTGATAAGCGAGTCAAAAAGCCGCTGGTCCCGGTCCAGATCGCAGGGTTTGGCCTCTTTTTGTAACCGGTTTCAGAAAAAGCGGTTTTCTTTGTGATGCCTTGCACACAATCGTTGCAAAGCAGTTGTTGCTATAGCTGGCTCGCGATAATTATCAACTCACACATGTTGATCGAGACTGCTTATGAAAAACATCGTTTTATGCTGTGCCGCCGGAATGTCCACCAGCATGCTGGTGCAAAGGATGAAAGATGCCGCCCAGAAAAAAGGCGTCGACGTTACTATCAAAGCCGTCCCGGTGGCCGAGTTTGAAGAGAATATCGCTACAGCGGATATCGTTTTGCTCGGTCCACAGGTTAAGTATGAACAGGCCAAGCTACAGGCGATCGCCGACCCACTAGGCAAAAAGGTCGCCGTTATCGACATGATGGATTACGGCATGATGAAAGGCGATGCGGTACTGGACAAGGCGCTGAAACTACTGGAGTGATGGTATGGAAGAGTTAGAAACGATCATCATGGAGTTATTGGTAAACGCTGGCGCTGCACGCAGCCAGGCCCTGACGGCATTGCAACTGGCGCGTAAAGGTGATTTCTCCGGTGCAGAACAAGCGATGACGGAATCACGCGAGTACGTTAAACAAGCGCATAAAATCCAGACCCAGCTGATCGGAATTGACGAAGGAACCGGCAAGCTACCGGTTAATCTCATCACCGTCCATTCGCAGGATCACCTGATGAACGCGATGGTGATTCAGGATTTGGCGGGAGATATGATTGAGCTTTATCGGCGGTTACCGCCGGTAAATTAATGACACTGCCGGATGGCTTCGTAGCCTCATAGACCAGATAAGCGCCATCAGAAATAAACCTGGACATAAAAAAACCCGCCGAAGCGGGTTTTTTATTATGGTCGGCAACGATTAATCGTTGTCAGAACCGCCCAGGCCTGCGTTCAGCAGTTCTGCCAGGCTGGCAGACGCATCTTCAGCAGTCACCTGCGGTGCAGCTGGCAGTTCGCCCGCTGCGCGACGGCGCATACGATCCTGGTGGTACGCGTAACCGGTACCTGCCGGGATCAAACGACCCACGATTACGTTCTCTTTCAGACCGCGCAGTTCATCACGTTTACCTGCAACAGCGGCTTCGGTCAGGACACGCGTGGTTTCCTGGAACGATGCTGCAGAGATGAAGGACTCGGTTGCCAGAGACGCTTTGGTGATACCCAGCAGATCGCGGGAGAACGTTGCACCCACTTTGCCGTTCGCTTCCAGCTCGCGGTTAGCGATCTTGACGCGGGAGTATTCAACCTGCTCGCCTTCCAGGAAGTCGGAGCTACCAGCGCTTTCGATGGTGGCTTTACGCAGCATCTGACGAACGATAACTTCGATGTGTTTATCGTTAATCTTAACACCCTGCAGACGGTATACGTCCTGAACTTCGTTAACGATGTAACGAGTTACAGCATGCACACCACGCAGACGCAGGATGTCGTGCGGCGCTTCCGGACCGTCGGAAACAACGTCACCACGTTCTACACGTTCACCTTCGAACACGTTGAGCTGACGCCATTTCGGAATCATCTCTTCGTACGGTTCGCTACCGTCTACCGGGGTGATAACCAGACGACGTTTACCTTTGGTTTCTTTACCGAAGGAAATGATACCGCTGATTTCAGCCAGGATTGCCGGCTCTTTCGGACGACGTGCTTCGAACAGGTCAGCAACGCGCGGCAGACCACCGGTGATATCCTTGGTACCGCCGGATTCCTGCGGAACACGGGCCAGGGTGTCACCAGAACTGATCTGTACGCCATCTTCCAACTGAACAATCGCTTTACCCGGCAGGAAGTACTGAGCAGGCATATCGGTGCCTGGGATCAGAACGTCGTTGCCCTGAGCATCAACAATTTTCAGTGCCGGACGCAGGTCTTTACCACCCGCAGTACGCTCTGCAGAATCCAGAACCACCAGAGAAGACAGACCGGTCAGCTCGTCGGTCTGACGAGTAATGGTCTGGCCGTCGATCATGTCAGTGAAGCGGACGAAACCACTCACTTCGGTGATAACCGGCATGGTGTGCGGATCCCAGTTTGCTACGGTTTCGCCGCCAGCAACCTGTTCGCCATCACCTTTCGCCATAACGGAGCCGTAAGGCACTTTATAGCTTTCTTTGGTACGGCCGAATTCGTCGATCAGTTTCAGTTCGGTGTTACGTGAGGTGATAACCAGTTTACCGCTGGAGTTCACAACCGACTTCGCATTGCTCAGACGGATGCTACCTTTGTTTTTCACCTGAATGCTGGATTCAGCAGCCGCACGAGATGCCGCACCACCGATGTGGAACGTACGCATCGTCAGCTGTGTACCCGGTTCACCGATGGACTGTGCCGCGATAACGCCGATTGCTTCACCTTTGTTGATGATGTGGCCACGCGCCAGGTCACGACCGTAGCAGTGCGCACATACACCAAAGTCGGTGTCACAAGATACAACAGAACGGACTTTAACGGAGTCAACGGAGTTCTCTTCCAGCAGATCACACCACTGTTCGTGCAGCAGCGTGTTGCGTGGAACCAGAATATCCGCCGTACCCGGCTTCAGAACGTCTTCAGCAGTTACACGACCCAGAACGCGATCGCGCAGCGGCTCTTTAACATCACCACCCTCGATAACCGGGGTCATGGTGATGCCTTCCAGAGTGCCGCAATCGTCTTCAGTAACAACCAGGTCCTGCGCAACGTCAACCAGACGACGAGTCAGATAACCGGAGTTCGCTGTTTTCAGTGCGGTATCCGCCAGACCTTTACGCGCACCGTGAGTAGAGATGAAGTACTGGAGTACGTTCAGACCTTCACGGAAGTTCGCGGTGATTGGCGTTTCGATGATGGAGCCATCTGGCTTCGCCATCAGACCACGCATACCGGCCAGCTGACGAATCTGTGCTGCAGAACCACGCGCACCGGAGTCGGCCATCATGTAGATGCTGTTGAAGGAAACCTGCTGCTCTTCTACGCCGTCACGGTTAATAACGGTTTCGGTTTGCAGGTTATCCATCATCGCTTTGGATACACGATCGTTCGCCGCAGCCCAGATATCGATAACTTTGTTATAGCGTTCGCCCGCGGTTACCAGACCAGACTGGAACTGCTCCTGGATCTCAGCAACTTCAGCTTCCGCTTCAGAGATGATCTCGTGTTTCTTCTCCGGGATGACCATGTCATCAATACCAACAGATGCACCTGAACGCGCTGCATAAGCAAAGCCGGTGTACATTGTCTGGTCAGCGAAGATAACAGTCGGCTTCAGGCCCAGAATGCGGTAACAGGTGTTCAGCATTTTGGAGATAGCTTTCTTGCCCAGCGCCTGGTTGACGATGGAGAAAGGCAGACCTTTCGGTACGATCATCCACAGAATGGCGCGACCAACGGTCGTGTCTTTCAGACTGGTGTGCGCAACGAATTCGCCGTTTTCATCTTTTTCGTATTCAGTGATACGCACTTTAACGCGCGCATGCAGAGAGGCCAGACCTGCGCGATAGATACGCTCAGCTTCTTTCGGGCCAGTCAGCACCATGCCTTCGCCTTTGGCGTTAACACAGTCACGGGTCATGTAGTACAGACCCAATACAACGTCCTGAGACGGAACGATGATAGGTTCGCCGTTCGCCGGAGACAGGATGTTGTTGGTAGACATCATCAGCGCACGCGCTTCGAGCTGGGCTTCCAGCGTCAGCGGTACGTGAACAGCCATCTGGTCACCATCGAAGTCGGCGTTATATGCCGCACAAACCAGCGGGTGAAGCTGGATAGCTTTACCTTCGATCAGTACCGGTTCAAATGCCTGGATACCCAGACGGTGCAGTGTTGGTGCACGGTTCAGCAGTACCGGGTGTTCGCGGATAACTTCGTCCAGGATATCCCAAACGACAGCTTCTTCACGCTCAACCATTTTCTTAGCGGCTTTGATGGTGGTGGCCAAGCCACGCAGTTCCAGCTTGCCGTAGATGAACGGTTTGAACAGTTCCAGTGCCATTTTCTTCGGCAGGCCGCACTGATGCAGACGCAGGTATGGACCTACGGTGATTACAGAACGACCGGAGTAGTCAACACGCTTACCGAGCAGGTTCTGACGGAAACGACCCTGCTTACCTTTGATCATGTCGGCCAAAGATTTCAGAGGACGTTTGTTAGAACCGGTGATCGCACGACCGCGACGACCGTTATCCAGCAGGGCGTCAACCGCTTCCTGCAGCATACGTTTTTCGTTGCGTACGATGATGTCCGGCGCAGCCAGATCCAGCAGACGCTTCAGACGGTTGTTACGGTTGATAACGCGACGATACAGATCGTTCAGATCCGACGTTGCGAAACGACCACCATCCAGCGGAACCAGCGGACGCAGATCTGGCGGCAGAACCGGCAGAACGGTCAAGATCATCCACTCTGGCTTGTTGCCAGACTGTACGAAGGCTTCCAGCAGTTTGATACGCTTGGTCAGCTTCTTACGCTTGGTTTCGGAGTTGGTTTCGTTCAGCTCTTCGCGCAGAGTTTCACACTCTTGCTCCAGATCCATGCTCTTCAGCAGGGCCTGGATTGCTTCCGCACCCATCTTCGCGTCAAATTCGTCACCGAACTCTTCCAGCGCGTCCAGATACTGCTCTTCAGTCAGGATCTGTTGACGTTCCAGGTTAGTCATACCGCCTTCGATAACCACATAAGATTCGAAGTACAGTACGCGTTCGATATCACGCAGCGGCATATCAAGCAGCAAACCGATACGGGACGGCAGAGATTTCAGGAACCAGATGTGAGCAGTCGGAGACGCCAGCTCGATGTGGCCCATACGCTCACGGCGTACTTTGGTCTGGGTCACTTCAACGCCGCACTTCTCACAGATCACACCACGGTGTTTCAGGCGCTTGTACTTACCGCACAGGCACTCGTAGTCTTTTACCGGCCCAAAGATACGGGCGCAGAAAAGGCCGTCACGTTCAGGTTTGAACGTACGGTAGTTGATGGTTTCCGGCTTCTTAACTTCACCGAAAGACCATGAACGGATCATGTCTGGCGAGGCCAGAGCAATTTTGATCGCATCAAACTCTTCGGTTTTAGTCTGCGCTTTCAGAAACTTTAATAAATCTTTCACGGATTTGCTCCCGTCGGAGTTAGCACAATCTGGCGCTGGCTGTTACGCCAGCACCAGTGACCTGTTTGATCGAGAGTTACTCGTCTTCCAGCTCGATGTTGATACCCAGCGAACGAATCTCTTTCAACAGTACGTTGAAGGATTCCGGCATGCCTGGTTCCATCTGATGGTTGCCGTCCACGATGTTTTTATACATCTTAGTACGACCGTTCACGTCATCAGACTTAACGGTGAGCATTTCCTGCAGGGTGTATGCTGCGCCATATGCTTCCAGCGCCCACACTTCCATCTCCCCGAAGCGCTGACCACCGAACTGCGCCTTACCACCCAGCGGCTGCTGAGTAACCAGGCTGTAAGAACCGGTAGAACGCGCATGCATCTTGTCATCAACCAGGTGGTTCAGTTTCAGCATGTACATGTAGCCAACGGTAACCTGGCGCTCGAACTGCTCACCGGTACGGCCGTCGAACAGTGTGATCTGACCGGAAGTCGGCAGGCCACCCAGCTGTAACAGTTCCTTGATTTCAGACTCTTTCGCACCGTCGAATACCGGCGTTGCGATCGGCATACCTTTTTTCAGGTTTTCAGCCAGACGCAGAACTTCTTCATCACTGAAGGTATTCAGGTCAACTTTCTGACGAACATCTGAACCCAGATCGTAAGCACGCTGGATGAATTCGCGCAGTTTCGCGACTTCCTGCTGCTGTTTCAGCATGGCGTTGATCTTATCGCCGATACCTTTTGCAGCCATACCCAGGTGGGTTTCAAGGATCTGACCGATGTTCATACGCGATGGTACGCCCAGCGGGTTCAGTACGATATCTACCGGCGTACCGTTAGCATCGTGTGGCATATCTTCGATCGGGTTGATCTTAGAGATTACACCCTTGTTACCGTGACGACCTGCCATCTTATCACCAGGCTGGATCCGACGTTTAACCGCCAGATAAACCTTAACAATCTTCAGCACGCCCGGTGCCAGATCGTCGCCCTGAGTGATTTTACGGCGTTTCGCTTCGAGTTTTTTCTCGAATTCGTGTTTCAGTTCGTCGTACTGCTCAGCCAGTTGTTCCAGCTGATTCTGTTTTTCTTCGTCGGTCAGGCCGAGTTCTAACCAGCGGTCGCGTGGCAGTTTGTCGAGCTTCTCAGCTTCAACACCACCGGAAACCAGCACAGCGTAGATACGGCTGAACAGGCCAGCTTCGAGGATCTGCAGTTCTTCAGACAGGTCTTTTTTCGCCTGCTTCAGCTGCATCTCTTCGATTTCCAGCGCACGTTTGTCTTTTTCTACGCCATCGCGAGTAAAGACCTGAACGTCGATAATCGTACCGGAAACACCGTTTGGCACGCGCAGAGAAGAGTCTTTAACGTCAGACGCTTTCTCACCGAAGATCGCACGCAGCAGCTTCTCTTCTGGCGTCAGTTGGGTTTCACCTTTCGGCGTTACCTTACCAACCAGAATGTCGCCACCGGTCACTTCCGCACCGATATAAACGATACCGGATTCATCCAGTTTGGAGAGCGCAGCTTCACCCACGTTCGGGATGTCAGCGGTGATCTCTTCTGGCCCCAGCTTGGTGTCACGGGACACACATGCCAGTTCCTGAATGTGGATGGTGGTGAAACGGTCTTCCTGAACAACACGCTCGGATACGAGGATGGAGTCTTCGAAGTTGTAACCATTCCATGGCATGAATGCCACGCGCATGTTCTGGCCCAGCGCCAGTTCACCGAGGTCGGTGGACGGACCGTCTGCCAGCACATCACCACGTTCAACCGGCTCGCCCAGAGATACGCAAGGCATCTGGTTGATACAGGTGTTCTGGTTAGAACGGGTGTATTTGGTCAGGTTATAAATGTCGATACCTGCTTCGCCCGGGTACATCTCGTCTTCGTTAACTTTGATAACGATACGGGAAGCATCCACGTACTGAACAGTACCGCCACGTTTAGCAACTGCAGTAACACCGGAGTCAACGGCAACAGCACGTTCCATACCGGTACCAACCAGCGGCTTATCAGCGCGCAGAGTCGGAACCGCCTGACGTTGCATGTTCGCACCCATCAATGCACGGTTGGCGTCATCGTGTTCCAGGAACGGGATCAGGGACGCACCGACGGATACCACCTGCTGGGTGGATACGTCCATGTAGTCAACCTGATCACGGCTGAACAAGCTGGATTCGCCTTTGCTACGGCAGGTAACCAAATCTTCTACAAAGTGGCCTTCGTCATCCAGGTTGGAGTTCGCCTGAGCGATAACGTAGTTGCCTTCTTCGATAGCAGACAGGTAATGAATTTCGTCAGTTACAACACCGTCGGTCACTTTACGGTACGGAGTCTCGAGGAAGCCGTATTCGTTAGTCTGTGCATACACGGACAGGGAGTTGATCAGACCGATGTTCGGACCTTCAGGCGTTTCGATTGGACATACGCGACCGTAGTGAGTCGGGTGTACGTCTCGAACTTCGAAGCCTGCGCGTTCACGGGTCAGACCGCCTGGGCCGAGTGCAGAGATACGACGTTTGTGCGTAATCTCAGACAGCGGGTTGTTCTGGTCCATAAACTGAGACAGCTGGCTGGAACCAAAGAACTCTTTCACTGCTGCAGAAATCGGCTTGGCGTTGATCATATCCTGAGGCATCAGGGTATCCAGATCGCCCAGAGACAGACGCTCTTTCACCGCACGCTCAACACGTACCAGGCCAACGCGGAACTGGTTTTCCGCCATTTCGCCTACGGAACGGATACGACGGTTGCCGAGGTGGTCGATATCATCGACTTCGCCTTTACCGTTACGGATATCGATGAGCTTCTTCATCACTTCGATGATGTCGTCTTTGCTCAGGATACCGGAACCTTCGATTTCGTCGCGCAGCAGAGAACGGTTGAACTTCATACGACCGACCGCAGACAGGTCATAGCGGTCTTCGGAGAAGAACAGGTTCTCGAACAGGCTTTCAGCAGCTTCACGAGTCGGCGGCTCACCAGGACGCATCATGCGGTAGATTTCTACCAGCGCGCTCAGACGATCGTTGGTTGGGTCGACGCGTACAGTTTCAGAAATGTACGGACCGTGGTCCAGATCGTTAGTGAACAGCGTTTCGATACGCTTGTGACCAGACTGGCTCAGCTTAGCCAGCAGATCCAGGCTCAGCTCCATGTTAGCTGCGCAGATCAGCTCGCCAGTAGATTCGTCAACGTAGTCTTTAGCCGCAACTTTACCAGCAATGTATTCAACCGGAACTTCGATATGTTTGATATCGTCTTTTTCCAGTTGGCGAATGTGGCGCGCAGTGATGCGACGGCCTTTTTCGACGTAGACTTTACCGTTAGCTTCAATGTCAAAGGAGGCGGTTTCACCACGCAGGCGTTCCGGCACCAGTTCCATCTGCAGCTTGTTGTCACGAATTTCGAAAACAACTTTTTCAAAGAACAGGTCAAGGATCTGCTCAGTGGTGTAGTTCAGTGCACGCAGAATAATGGTCGCAGGCAGTTTACGGCGACGGTCAATACGTACGAACAGGTTGTCCTTCGGATCGAATTCGAAGTCCAGCCAGGAACCACGGTAAGGGATGATGCGCGCGTTATACAGCACTTTACCCGAAGAGTGGGTTTTACCTTTGTCGGAGTCAAAGAAGACGCCAGGACTACGGTGCAGCTGAGAAACGATAACACGCTCAGTACCATTGATTACAAAGGTACCGTTGTCAGTCATGAGCGGAATTTCGCCCATGTAGACTTCTTGTTCTTTAATGTCTTTTACGGTGCCTTCCGGCGCTTCGCGCTCGTAGATCACCAGACGCAGTTTTACGCGCAGCGGTGCGGAATAGGTCACGCCACGGATCTGACATTCCTGAACGTCAAACACCGGTTCGCCAAGGCGGTAGCTGACGTATTGCAGCTCGGAATTACCGCTGTAGCTCTGAATCGGGAAAACGGAACGGAAAGCTGCTTCCAGACCATACTGCCCTTCAGGATCTTGCTCGATGAACTTCTGAAACGAGTCAAGCTGGATAGAAAGGAGATAAGGTATGTCCAACACTTGTGGACGTTTACCAAAATCCTTACGAATACGTTTTTTCTCGGTATAGGAGTAAACCATTAGGGTTCCTCAGCTCGCTGACAAGTCGACCCATCTGTCCGACGAAGGGACAGTTTGTGCAACACTATTTTGTTGACCGGAAAATCGAATACTTTCCGCAATGCCTGTTGCTATCACGCTTAAACCATTTCATTGCGATTTACACAGAACTGAAGCTCTGTCGCAGTATATTAAGACGTCGATAGAAACAAGCATTGAAAGGCACAGCAGTAGTCAAACAGTGTGAAATGCTACTGGCGCCTTACAGCGCAAAAAGGCTGGTGACTAAAAAGTCACCAGCCATCAGCCTAATTTCTTAGGCTGCAACCAGAAAAGTTGGCTTATTTAACTTCAACTTCAGCGCCAGCTTCTTCCAGAGATTTTTTCAGTGCTTCTGCGTCGTCTTTGCTGATGCCTTCTTTCAGGGCAGCCGGAGCAGATTCTACCAGGTCTTTAGCTTCTTTCAGACCCAGGCCAGTTGCGCCACGTACTGCTTTGATAACAGCAACTTTGTTAGCGCCAGCAGCTTTCAGAATTACGTCGAATTCAGTTTTTTCTTCAGCAGCTTCAGCCGGGCCAGCAGCTACAGCTACAGCAGCAGCAGCGGAAACACCGAATTTTTCTTCCATTGCAGAGATCAGTTCTACAACGTCCATTACGGACATAGCGGATACTGCTTCAATGATTTGATCTTTAGTGATAGACATTTAAATTGTTCCTGAAAATCAGAATAAGTTTATACGTAAGCAGATGCTTGAGAAAGATAACTGCGATTAAGCAGCTTCTTTCGCATCGCGTACAGCAGCCAGAGTACGAACCAGTTTGCCAGCCGAAGCTTCTTTCATGGTTGCCATCAGGCGTGCAATTGCTTCTTCGTAGGTCGGCAGAGTTGCCAGGCGATCGATTTGCGATGCCGGGATCAATTCACCTTCAAAGGCTGCGGCTTTGACCTCAAATTTTGCATTCGCTTTCGCGAACTCTTTGAACAGACGAGCAGCAGCGCCCGGGTGTTCCATAGAGTATGCAATCAGGGTCGGACCAACAAACGTGTCTTTCAGGCACTCGAACTGAGTACCTTCAACGACGCGGCGCAGCAGGGTGTTACGAACAACACGCATGTATACGCCAGCTTCACGACCTGCTTTACGCAGTTCAGTCATTTTATCTACAGTTACGCCACGGGAATCCGCAACTACTGCAGACAGCGCGCCTTTGGCTACTTCGCTGACTTCAGCAACAATCGCTTGTTTGTCTTGAAGATTTAAAGCCATTAGCTTTGCTCCTGGATGTTTGCCGGAACTCATGTTCCGGAACTCACTTCACTCTCCCCAACGGAGAGAGCGTCTAAATACGGTGAGCAGAAACAAGCCAGAGTATCAGAAATAATCTTAGCGTTCTGTCACCGTCTACGCAGGGCATTAAGTTTCTTACGAAACACCTGCGGTCTTCGACGGAGGCCTGGATAGGCCAGGCTCCAACGAACAAATCTTGTCTATCTGTCGCTATTCAATCTGTGCCGGCGTTGACTGCCTTCGTTCATACCAGTCACATAGTTAACTATGCTCCTGGCGATTCACTCAGTTGTCGCCTTGCCACAGCCTGAATATCTCGGATATACGTCTGCAATTAGCAGAAACGTGGGGGTAAGATTGTAGACAAAATCACCGCCCACGTAAAGGCGAATATTAGTTCGCCACAGTCGCAGTCAGACCGGACTGATCAACGGCAACACCAGCACCCATGGTGGTGGAGATGCTAACTTTCTTGATGTACACGCCTTTAGCCTGAGTCGGTTTCGCTTTTTTCAGCGCAACCAGCAGAGATTCCAGGTTTTCTTTCAGTTTGTCAGCGTCAAAATCCACTTTACCGATGGTAGTGTGAATGATGCCGTTTTTGTCGTTACGGTAACGAACCTGACCTGCTTTAGCGTTCTTAACCGCTTCAGCAACGTTAGGGGTTACAGTACCAACTTTCGGGTTTGGCATCAGGCCGCGCGGACCCAGAACCTGACCCAGCTGGCCAACAACGCGCATTGCATCCGGGGAAGCAATAACAACGTCAAAGTTCATTTCGCCTTTCTTGATCTGGTCAGCCAGATCTTCCATACCTACCAGCTCAGCGCCTGCAGCTTTAGCAGCTTCAGCGTTTGCGCCCTGGGCAAATACGGCTACGCGAACGGAACGGCCAGTACCGTGCGGCAGTACAGTTGCACCACGTACGTTCTGGTCAGATTTACGAGCATCGATACCGAGGTTAACGGCAACGTCTACGCTTTCTACGAATTTAGCAGTGGCCAGCTCTTTCAGCAGAGCAATAGCTTCGTTGATGTCGTACTGTTTAGTTGCATCAACTTTGTCACGGATCACGCGCATACGCTTGGTCAGTTTAGCCATTTCTTAGTCCTCCACTACCAGGCCCATGGAACGTGCAGTACCTTCAATGGAGCGAGTCATCGCTTCAATGTCGGAACCAGTCATGTCGGCAGCTTTGGTCTGCGCGATTTCCTGCAGCTGAGCGCGGGAAATTTTACCCACTTTGTCTTTGTTCGGTTTACCGGAACCAGACTTGATACCAGCCGCTTTCTTCAGCAGAACTGCTGCCGGAGGCGTTTTGGTAACGAAAGTGAAAGAACGGTCAGCGTAAACGGTGATAACAACCGGGATCGGCAGACCTTTTTCCATGGAATCAGTTTTTGCGTTGAACGCTTTGCAGAATTCCATGATGTTCACGCCTTGTTGACCCAGTGCTGGACCTACCGGCGGACTCGGGTTAGCCATACCAGCTGCAACTTGCAGCTTGACATAGGCCTGGACTTTCTTAGCCATTCTAAATTCCTCTAGTTGGGTTATAGCGCCTCAAGGAGGCTCCCCGTGATTAAATTCGTTTTACGGACAGGGTCCATAAAAACAAAAGGCGCGAAATTGTATTCCAATCTCGCGCCTTGTGCAACGATTAAATCGCCGCTTTTTTGATCGCTGTTTAGGCTTTTTCTACCTGGGCAAAGTCCAGTTCTACCGGGGTCGCACGACCAAAGATAGAAACAGAGACTTTCAGGCGGGACTTCTCGTAGTCCACTTCTTCAACCACGCCGTTAAAGTCAGCAAACGGACCGTCACTAACGCGAACCATTTCACCTGGCTCAAACATCGTTTTCGGACGCGGTTTATCACCAACCTGCTGCAGACGGTTCATGATCGCATCAACTTCTTTGTCGCTGATCGGCGCCGGACGGTCAGATGTACCGCCGATAAAGCCCATCACACGCGGCACGCTACGCACCAGGTGCCAGCTTGCGTCATTCATCACCATCTGGACCAGTACATAGCCCGGGAAGAATTTACGTTCGCTCTTGCGACGCTGGCCACCACGGATTTCGACCACTTCTTCGGTCGGCACCATGACTTCGCCAAACAGCTCTTCCATATTTTGTAACTTGATATATTCGCGCAGCGACGTGGCTACGCGGCCTTCAAAACCGGAAAACGCCTGAACGACGTACCAGCGCTTTTTAGGGGCTTCAGACATCTTAGAACCTCAGGCCAGTGATAAAGGATACCAGGCGAACCAGAATACCATCCAGTCCCCACAGGATCAGTGACATTACTGCGGTAACCGCAGCCACAATTAATGTGGTGTGCAATGTTTCCTGGCGAGTTGGCCAAATGACCTTACGGACTTCGGTTCTCGCTTCACGGGCAAAAGCAACGGTCGCTTTACCTTTTGTTGTCAACAGCGCGACACCACCCGCTGCGGCAATCAGAATCACTACGGCCAGCGCACGCAGCGGCAGCATCATGTCACGATAGAGGTAGTTGCCAACGATAGCTACAAGCAGCAATACAGCGACAACAACCCACTTCATCGCTTCCAGGCCGCGCCCGCTTCCTTGAGCTTCGGTATTCGCACTCATAAACCAACCTGTCAGAAGTATTCTACAAACATTTTCACCCCGCGTAAGCGAGGCGATCCAAACCGAAATGCTCTGGTGCGTTTCGGACTAAACGCCCTCTTCAGAGCCTGTCTCAGCAATGATTATGACAAAAAAAATCACTGATGAGCCAGGTTCTGGTGTGAAAGCGTGCAAAAAGGGCATCAAATGATGCCCTTTTATTGCGCATTGCGTCAAATGTTATTCGGCAATTAGCTCATTACTTTGGCAACAACGCCCGCACCAACAGTACGGCCGCCTTCACGGATTGCGAAACGCAGACCGTCGTCCATCGCGATCGGGTGGATCAGGGTAACAACCATTTTGATGTTGTCGCCCGGCATTACCATCTCTACGCCTTCCGGCAGTTCGATGGTACCAGTCACGTCAGTAGTACGGAAGTAGAACTGCGGACGGTAGCCTTTGAAGAACGGAGTATGACGGCCGCCTTCGTCTTTGGACAGAATGTACACTTCAGATTCGAACTTGGTGTGCGGCTTGATAGAGCCCGGCTTAGCCAGTACCTGACCACGTTCGATTTCTTCACGTTTGATACCACGCAGCAGAACACCAACGTTCTCACCAGCACGGCCTTCGTCCAGCAGTTTGCGGAACATTTCAACGCCAGTACAGGTAGACTTAGCAGTCTCTTTGATACCAACGATTTCAACTTCTTCACCAACTTTGATGATACCGCGCTCTACACGACCGGTAACAACGGTACCACGACCGGAGATGGAGAATACGTCTTCGATAGGCAGCAGGAACGGCTTGTCAATCGCACGCTCTGGTTCTGGGATGTAAGAATCCAGGAAGCCAGCCAGTTCGATGATTTTCGCTTCCCACTCTGCTTCGCCTTCCAGCGCTTTCAGAGCAGAACCACGAACGATCGGAGTGTCGTCGCCCGGGAAATCGTACTGAGACAGAAGTTCACGAACTTCCATTTCTACCAGTTCCAGCAGCTCTTCGTCATCAACCATGTCGCATTTGTTCAGGAACACGATGATGTACGGAACGCCTACCTGACGACCCAGCAGGATGTGCTCACGAGTCTGCGGCATCGGGCCGTCAGTCGCAGCAACAACCAGGATCGCGCCGTCCATCTGCGCAGCACCGGTGATCATGTTTTTAACATAGTCGGCGTGGCCCGGGCAGTCTACGTGTGCGTAGTGGCGAGTCGGGGTGTCATATTCAACGTGAGAAGTGTTGATGGTGATACCACGAGCTTTTTCTTCCGGCGCGTTATCGATCTGATCGAATGCGCGAGCAGCACCGCCGTAGGTTTTAGCCAGTACGGTAGTGATTGCAGCGGTCAGCGTTGTTTTACCATGGTCAACGTGGCCGATAGTACCGACGTTAACGTGCGGTTTAGTACGTTCAAATTTTTCTTTAGACATCGATTGTCCCTCTAAGACACGGATAAATCGGTGATATCACCACATCAACCAGGCAATATACCTGAGCTGTTGAATGCTTTTAAAAGTAAACAGAGAGAAACGGGAAGGAGAAGTGAAGTGGTGCTGATACCCAGAGTCGAACTGGGGACCTCACCCTTACCAAGGGTGCGCTCTACCAACTGAGCCATATCAGCACGTCTGGAGCGGGCAGCGGGAATCGAACCCGCATCATCAGCTTGGAAGGCTGAGGTAATAGCCATTATACGATGCCCGCATCCTGAAACTCGGCTACCCAGTTCTTTCTGTAACAAAAAAGAGATTTCTCTCTTTTCTGTTCGAGCTGATTAATTTTTTAATCAACTCAGGCGGCGATAACGCTGCCAGAAAGTGGTGGTGGGGGAAGGATTCGAACCTTCGAAGTCTGTGACGGCAGATTTACAGTCTGCTCCCTTTGGCCGCTCGGGAACCCCACCGGACTTGATGGTGCCGACTACCGGAATCGAACTGGTGACCTACTGATTACAAGTCAGTTGCTCTACCTACTGAGCTAAGTCGGCATCAAGTAGCGCGCATTTTATGGAGACATGCGCACTCATGCAACTAAAAAATTGCATAAAATGTTCTATCGCTCACATTTTGCACTATGCGACCGATAAATAATCTATTTCTTCTTTGGATTGGACAAATTTCCAACGCCAGGTGCCACCTCAGGGAGGAATTTTGCACCGGCATGCGCGCGTTGATAGAGAGAAAGCACATCTTTATACATCTGGAATACCCGTCACATTGCATTTCAGAGGATGATTTTTTCTTATTATTCCCCTCCATCTGGTGTTACCCTCCTGCCCATTGTCCAAATTAACTGAAATGTGCGTGCCATTGCGTACCGGGGATGATTTCGTTTTTTACCGCAGACCTGATATAGCAATGACAGCCAGACCATGCGTATGAGTATAAAAGAGCAAGCGTTAACGTCGCCTTACCTACAGTTTGATCGCAACCAGTGGGCTGCGCTTCGTGATTCCGTGCCGATGACCCTGACCGAGGAAGAGATTGCTCGTCTTAAAGGCATTAACGAAGACTTATCGCTGGAAGAAGTTGCCGAGATTTATTTGCCTCTCTCGCGTTTGCTAAACTTTTACATCAGTTCAAACCTGCGACGTCAGGCAGTGCTGGAGCAATTTTTAGGCACGAATGGCGAGCGTATTCCTTATATTATTAGTATTGCTGGCAGCGTTGCCGTCGGTAAAAGTACGACAGCGCGTGTTTTGCAGGCCTTGCTCAGTCGCTGGCCAGAGCATCGTAAGGTTGAATTGATTACTACCGATGGCTTTCTCCACCCTAACCAGGTATTGAAAGATCGTGGACTAATGAAGAAGAAAGGCTTCCCCCAGTCCTATGATATGCATCGCTTGGTTAAATTCGTTTCCGATCTGAAATCAGGCGTACCTAACGTCACGGCACCGGTCTATTCCCATCTCATCTATGATGTTATCCCTGATGGCGACAAAACCGTTGCCCAGCCCGACATATTAATACTCGAAGGGTTAAATGTATTACAAAGCGGGATGGACTATCCTCACGATCCACATCATGTATTTGTTTCTGACTTTGTCGACTTTTCTATTTATGTTGATGCGCCAGAAGAATTACTCCAGACGTGGTATATCAACCGCTTTCTGAAATTCCGTGAAGGGGCGTTTACCAACCCGGACTCTTATTTCCATAACTATGCAAAATTATCAGAAGATGAGGCTATCAATACTGCCACATCGCTATGGAAAGAAATTAACTGGCTGAATTTAAAGCAAAACATTTTACCAACACGTGAAAGAGCCAGCTTGATTATGACTAAAAGCGCCAATCATGCCGTTGAGCAAGTCAGGCTACGTAAATAAATACAAAAGGGGAGCCTCAGCTCCCCTTTTTATTATTCAGCACTTCTCAGCGATATTTCTCCACCCATCCAGGGTTTGATCTCGCCATTTTGTTCAAGCAATAATGCACCTTGCGCGTCTATTCCACGAGAGATACCAAATATTTCTTTATCACCAATAATAAGTTTTACCGGGCGGTCGATAAAGTTATCCAGTTTCTTCCAGCGAGACAGATACGGTGCTAATCCTTCGTGCTCAAAGAGCACCAACGCAGCGCGCAACTCACGTATCAGTCGGGCAGCAAGGGTATTGCGATCAATGTTTATGCCCGCTTCCTGCAGGTTAATCCAGCCTTGATTAACCACATTTTCCTCAACCCGGCGCATGGACATATTAATACCTGCGCCGATAACAATTTGCGCGGCATCACCTGTCTTACCGGTCAGTTCAACCAGGATCCCTGCCAGTTTACGGTCGAGTAAAAAGAGGTCGTTGGGCCATTTTACACGGACTTTATCCGCACCCAGATCGCGCAAAACCTCAGCCATGACGATACCAATAACCAGACTCAGGCCAATCGCGGCGGCCGGTCCTTGTTCCAGCCGCCAGAACATTGAGAGGTAAAGGTTGGCACCAAACGGTGAAAACCATTTCCGACCACGGCGGCCGCGCCCGGCCTGCTGATATTCAGCGACGCAGGCATCCCCTGACTCCAGCTGACCTATTCGGTCCATCAGGTACTGATTGGTTGAGTCGATAACCGGTAGGACAGTGATATTTCCACCATCCAGTTGAGAATGAATAAGTGAGGCATCTAATAGTTGGATAGGCTCCGGTAAGCTGTATCCTTTACCTGGAACAGTAAAGACATCAACCCCCCAGTCGCGCAACGTCTGGACATGCTTATTGATTGCGGCACGGCTCATTCCCAACGTTTCACCGAGCTGCTCACCGGAATGAAATTCTCCATCGGCCAATAATGAAATAAGCGTCAGAGGGACGGTATTATCCTTCATGCAATGATCTCCACAGCATTCATTTCACCCTGCGGACCAATAAACCGGACCTCTGGTTCGAGCCAGACATTAAATTTCTCACCGACTTTTTGGCGCACATGGTGTGCAAGTTGCACTATATCCTGACTCGTCGCATTATCTGCATTGATCAGCACCAGTGCCTGCTGCTGATGTACCGCCGCGCCACCAATGCGCATACCTTTTAGCTGGCACTGATCGATAAGCCAGCCTGCTGCCAGTTTCACAGAACCATCAGCCTGCGGGTAATGAGGTGCTGTTGGGAATTTAGCCAGGAGCTCCTGCGCAATATTCCCAGTGACAACTGGGTTTTTAAAGAAGCTACCCGCATTACCGTTTACTTTCGGATCGGGCAGTTTTGTCGTGCGCATATGGCAGACTGAATCAAAAACCTGCTGAGGTGTAACTGTTGTAGGATCCAGACGCGTCAGGTCACCGTAAGTCAAAACGGGCTGCCACTGTTTAGGTAAGCGCAGACCAACGGCTACAATTGCGAAACGATCCTGGTATTCATGCTTGAAGATGCTGTCACGGTAACCAAAACGGCATTCTGTAGCACTGACGCGCAGATGTTTGCCGGTCGCCAGTTCAATGCAGTCCACATATTCGCAAACACGCTGAAGTTCCACACCATAAGCACCAATGTTCTGGATTGGCGATGAGCCGACACAGCCCGGAATAAGTGCCAGATTTTCCAGGCCAGGCATGTTGTGCTCCAGCGCATAGCACACCAACTGATGCCAGTTTTCACCCGCGCCTACGTGCAAATGCCACGCATCAGGTTGCTCTGTAATCTCAATACCCTTAATACGATTGACGATCACCGTACCCTGGAAGGTATCAAGAAACAGGACGTTACTCCCTTCGCCCAGAATCAGTACAGGATGATGCGATGCATTGGCTAATTGCCAGGCATTCAGTAATTGTTGTTCATTTTCGGCGCAGACAAGTTCATTCGTTTGCTGATCGATACCGAAGGTGTTCCAGGCTTTAAGGGAGTGATTCATAGACGCTTTCCTGATGCAAAATCGCGCCTAGTTTACCGCATATACCGCAGAATGGCTTGTGTTATGCAGGCTCAGGATATTGCTTTGCACCCGATGGTGCTGCGATGTGCGTGATGCGCTGCGCTTATCAGGCCTGCACAATACATTCAGCCCGGCGGTTTTACCCCGCACACACGCAAAAAAGCCCATCCGTCAGGATGGGCTTCTTCACTTTATTTGATGCCTGGCAGTTTATGGCGGGCGTCCTGCCCGCCACCCTCCGGGCCGTTGCTGCGCAACGTTCAAATCCGCTCCCGGCGGATTTGTCCTCCTCAGGAGAGCGCTCACCGACAGACCACAGATAAAACAAAAGGCCCGGTCTTTCGACCGGGCCTTTCGCTTTTATTTGATGCCTGGCAGTTCCCTACTCTCGCATGGGGAGACCCCACACTACCATCGGCGCTACGGCGTTTCACTT
>ENA-UEPN01000288-UEPN01000288.1-human-gut-metagenome-genome-assembly--contig:-NODE-288-length-35001-cov-6.328914_pt1 | contig 35001 bp, 29 predicted proteins | sample MGYA00242897_ERZ507910 | MGnify/ENA primary metagenome ERZ507910 (study PRJEB26167, sample SAMN06115525) | human gut metagenome | host: Homo sapiens | place: China:Jiangxi | collected 2015-08-20...
CGGTGTAACCTAAGACGTAAGGCATACAGTCGTCTCCGGATATGATGACAAAGCCTTGGTGGTTTCCCCTGTTGAAAATATAGAGGGGCGCGTACCCGTCGGTACTGTTGCGTTTGTTCACGAGGGTTTCCACGGTTTCGGGAATCTGGTTGCCACACATGTATGCCTGGGCTATTTCCCTGGCTTTTTCCGGGTCGATGGGGTCGGCCCATATACATGTGGATGACGTGAGAAGCGTCAAAACTGTCAATAAGGGTTTCATCATAGGTTTCTATTTTTATTGATATTAGATTAATACGACCAAAGGTAACTTTTTTTATGGACATTCCCGTCGTTTTCTTACAATACTTGTGGAAGAACGTATTTACTATTTGGAGTCGGTTCTCGATTTGAACGCCAGTAATGTATGGGGAACGGAAGCCCAAGAGCTTTTGGAATTGTGGCAAAAGGATATTAAGGAAGAAGGTTTTTCTTCATCTGAGGAAAAAGTGCTGAACGTCATCCGGTTGGCTTTTGACGTGTATCATTTCGACCCGAAAGATGACCGGGATGTCATGAGGTATAATAATGGAGATTATGTCATTCTGCCCAGTGTGGACAAACGCAAAGGAGCCGTGGCCATACGTAAGAAAGAGATCCGCCGGATTACGGATCTCTCGTATGAGAACATTAAACATATTACGGCATCCGACCTGCTGAAGTTGATAGAAGGTAATTTCGGTGGTGGTTGGGATTCCATATCTTTGACGATAAAAGACATTATAGAGTCGGCTTTCGACATTAGTACGACAACCTTGCCTGCTTCACGCATTCATGCAGCGGGCGGTACGTTGGAACGTAAGGTTGCTGATGGGTATGAAGTACTGGAGATTGCGAAAGGGACGTGGGTAGAGGCTATTTTTGCCAAAAAGCGCGAACCGGTAGAGAAGTTGCGTTTTGTGCCCGAACCGGAATATGACGAAGACGGCAACCGCCGTATTGTGGACGAAGACACAGAAACTGATTCGGAGTCGGAAGAAGAGGGCGATACGGCAGGAGATGACACTTTTTACGGAAGCTATACCCCTGAGGCGGACATCAAGGATGTAGATGAAGAACTGGCAGACGAATGACCTTTGGGCCGGAAAAAGAATAAAATATGAAAATTGAAAAAACGGAGCGGGAACGCATCATCCGGTTGGTGAAGCAACAGGTGGTGCCGGCAATGGGATGCACAGAACCTATATGCGTATCTCTTTGTGTGGCCCGCGCGGCAGAGGTGCTTGGAGAAAGGCCGGTCGCTGCCGGCGTCTTTCTCAGCGCGAATATACTGAAAAATGCCATGGGGGTGGGAATTCCCGGTACGGGTATGGTGGGACTTCCCATAGCCATAGCTTTAGGCGTAGTGGCAGGTAAGTCTGCATACGGACTTGAGGTGCTGAAAGACGTAACGCCGGCCGACGTAGAACAAGGAAAACAATATATCGCGGAGCGGCGTGTCAAAATATCATTGAAAGAAGGCATTTCGGAAAAGCTTTATGTCGAAGCCATAGTGGATGGTGAGTCCGGCCATAGGGTTACGGCTGTCATCGCCGGTCAGCACACGCATTTCGTTTATGTGGAGAAAGACGGGCAAGTGCTGTTGGACAACCGTATGCCTCAAGGAGAGGAATCCGGAGAAGACGAATGCGAACTCAACTTGCGTAAAGTGTACGATTTTTCCGTAGAGGCACCGTTGGAAGAAATCGAATTTATCCGGGAAGCACGCCGCTTGAACGAATCTGCCTCCCAACAGGCCTTGAAAGGGTGCTACGGACATGAGTTGGGCAAGACGCTGAGCCGTCCTTTGGGGCGTGGTATTATGGGGGATACGATATTCTCTCATATCCTGTCGAGCACCTCATGTGCGTGCGATGCCCGCATGGCTGGGGCTATGATTCCGGTGATGAGCAATTCTGGAAGCGGCAACCAGGGGATTTGCGCTACGATGCCGGTCGTGGTTTTTGCCGAAGAGAACCACAATACGGACGAAGAACTTATCCGCGCGCTTATGCTGAGCCATCTGACAGCCATTTATATCAAGCAAAGTCTGGGGGTCCTGTCGGCATTGTGCGGATGCGTGGTGGCTTCCACGGGATCGAGCTGTGGCATCACCTATCTGATGGGAGGAAAGTACGAGCAAGTCTCATACGCCGTAAAGAATATGATAGCGAACCTTACCGGGATGATTTGCGATGGAGCCAAACCGAGTTGCGCATTGAAATTGACGAGCGGGGTTTCTACGGCTGTATTGTCAGCCATGTTGGCCATGCAACAGAAGTGTGTGAGCAGTGTGGAAGGCATTATCGACGATGATGTGGATAAGAGCATACACAACTTGACCAGTATCGGGGCTGAAGCCATGAACGAAACCGACCGTAAGGTTTTGGAGATTATGACACATAAGAACTGAATTTGGATTTAAGTCTTTTTAAGAAGAAAACGGGCGAAAGCCCGTTTTTTCTGATTTATATCAGATGTTTATTCCGACAGAAGTTTTAGATTTGTAACCGTTATTCATTAACCCAATTTTTAACTATTATGAAACAAAAAATCAAAATGCTTTTTGCATGCGGTTGTCTGGCGGCGTGGTCTGCCGGAACATTGGCACAGTCGTTTACGTGGTACTCGAGCACGGAAGACAACATGTGGCAAACCTCTGTCGTGAAGATGGCCAAGAAGGCCGGGAATCCCTTGGTGACGGTGGACGAAGATGAGAAGCCCATCGTGGAGTTCAAGGCATGGGCTGCCACGTTTAACGAATTGGACTGGGACGCATTGGGGATATTGACCCGTGATGAGCAGGATGAAATCTTGAAGAAGGTATTTTCACCGGATGGCGATTTGCGTTTTTCCCGTGGCCGCATTTCCATGAACGCCAACGACTATGCCCGGTCCTGGTATAGCTGCGACGAGGTGGAAGGGGATTTGGAACTGCGTTATTTCAACATCGACCGAGACAAGCAGACAATAATTCCCTTCATACGTGCGGCACAGAAGTATAACCCTGATTTGACGTTCTGGATATCTCCATGGTGCCCTCCCAGTTGGATGAAAATCAATGGTGATTATCCGGTGCTGGGCAGCAAGTTCAATGACATGCCCGAAAAGATGAACTACATCCTTTACGGTAATGTGAACGACAAGGTGGATCCCGACGAAATGAAATTGACAGGCAAGAGAGGGAATAAGTTCCCGCGCCAGTTGGCCACCACGGACTACTTTATACAAGATCCGCGTTACTTGCAGGCGTATGCCAATTATTTCTGCAAGTTTATCGATGCCTACAAGGAGCAGGGGGTGAACATCGACATGGTGATATACCAAAACGAGGCATACAGCTACACGGCTTACCCTGGTTGTGCATGGACGGCCGAGGGAACGGTGCGGTTCAATCGTGACTATCTGGGTCCCACGCTCAGACAAAAGCATCCGGAAGTGAAGCTTTATCTCGGGACGTTCAACACCAACCGTGTGGACTATGTGCAGAAGATTGCTTCCGACACGAAGTTGCAGGAGTTCGTGAGCGGTATGGCTTTCCAATGGGAAGGCCGCGAATCGTTGCCCGTGTTGCGTGCGGAGCATCCCGAATGGAACTATATCTGCTCGGAAAGCGAATGCGGAAGAGGAAGCTTTGACTGGGGAGCCGGGGAGCACACGTTTGAGCTGATGAACCATTATTTGGGCAACGGTTGCAACGAGTACACCATTTGGAACTTCATCTTGAAGGACAATGGTGAAAGCCCGTGGGGATGGAAGCAGAACGCGCTCATCCGCGTGGATTCCAAAACCCGCAAGTTTACTTATACACCGGAGTATTTTGCCGTGAAGCATTACAGTAATTTTATCTCGAAAGGCACGCGTGTGGTGGCTTACAAGGCACAGGGTGAAGACAGGATGCCGGTATTGGTATGCCAGACACCGGAGGGTAAGTATGTGGTCGTTGCCGGAAATTTCAAGGACGAGGCTTCTCCTTTGGTCGTCAAGATAGGAGAGAAGAGCTTGTCTGCTGAATTGGCGGCGCATTCTTATAATACATTTGTGATGAAATGATACGGTTTGCATAAGGGGTTCCCCGTAAAAAGGGCCGGTTTCGCAAGGGGACGGAACCGGCCCTTTGCGTATGCCGTACAGTGTAGGGCTTGTTAAAACTTGTTATATCCAGTAGGGGAAAAGTTTTCAGGAGTAAACCTTAAGCCCGGAAACGGGTCATACTTCTGTGGAACAAAAAAGAATGGTTTAATTAAAAAGGAAACAGCTATGAGAAAATTGATGATGGCCGTATGTTTTGCTTTGCTGGCCGGAAGCACATTGTCAGCCCAAGGGCGCGGAAACGCGCCGCGCATGCGGACGAATCCAGAACAGATGGCCAAAAGGATGGCCGGGAAACTGATGTTGGACGACGAAACATCGGCAAAATTCATTCCCCTTTACGAGGAATACATGCAAAAGTTGGCGGAATGCCGCATACCCGGAAAGAAAATGGGAAGTCAGGCGGCACAATCGGATAAAGATATAGACGAGAACATAAAGGCTCGTTTTTCGGCTCAGGAGAAACGGTTGGACGTGCAGAAGAGCTACTATGACAAGTTTAAGAAAGTGTTGACAATGAGACAGGTGCAACAGCTTTATGAACGTCCGGACATGGGAAGTCGTCCGCGTTTTCAGGGACAAAGACAGCATCCTGCGCCGCGTCGCTGAAAAGCAGGCAGGAGGCTGTAAAACCGTTTGTCGCAGAACGGAAAATCAATCTCAGGAGATTGAAAAATCATTCGGCTGAGAATGAAAAAACGTTTGGCGAAGATTTTTATGACGTTAATTATCAGGTTGTTGCAAATTGCCTTCCGAATGTATTTTTTAGGTCTGGGACATAAGAGTAGGAAACACAGGTGAGGGCGATAGAGGAGTCAGGAAAAAATGACCGGGCATACAGAGGAAATTCTCTTGGTATGCCCGGTCTGTTTTTAAAAGTTGCGGAGCGTGGTGTGTCATGCCATGGTGCCGCCCATGATGTCCAACAGTTCGTTGGTGATGGCTTGTTGGCGTCCTTTGTTGTACACGACGGTTAGGTCCTGTATCAAGTTGTTGGCATTGTCCGTGGCTATCTGCATGGCCATGCTTCGTGTGGCATGTTCGGATGCGTTGGAGTCTAAAAGCGTGGTATAGACTTTCAGTTTCAACACCTCCGGAATCAGTTTGGCCAATAAAACCTCTTCCGAAGGTTCTATCAGGTAGTCCGGCTGCCGGTTGCCGTCCGGAGCCTCGGTCATGGCAGATAAATCTATCGGTAAATATACCGTGTTGACGAGTTCCTGCGAACCGGCAGATTTAAAGTGATGATAAATAAGCTCAACCCGGTCTATGTCGCCCGACAAAAAACGTTCGCATAGTTCCGCAGCCAGTTTCTCACATTCCGTATAATTAGGCTTGTCGGCCATGTGTGTGTAATCTCTGGCCGGGGTAAAGCCCGATTTTTTCACTGCGTCCGCAATCTTTCTCCCTATGGGATAGATGACGAGGTTTTCCTTTGCCATTTGCGCGTGTCCGTCCAACCACTGATGGTAAGCGCGTATGACGTTGGAGTTGAATCCGCCGCACAAACTGCCGTTGGACGAGAATATGACCAGTGCGATGCGCTTTGCCTCCCGTTGAGTGGCAAAGGGCGATTCTGCCTTACCGCCGGTTTGCAAGAAGTGGGTCATGATGGCCGACATCTGCCGTTCGTAGGGCAACATGCCTTCGATGACTTCTTGTGCCTTGTGCAGCTTGGCGGAAGCCACCATTTTCATGGCCGACGTAATCTTCAGCGTATTATTGGCCGAGAGTATTCTGCCCTTTACTTCTTTTAATGATGCCATGGTCTATCAGTTTTTAAATAACAGAAGAGTGGACTGAGCCACATCTTCGATGACTTTGGTCACTTGTTCGTTGATGACTCCGCCTTCTAAAACCTCCAACACATCCTGACGGTGCGACGTGCGCAGGCTTTCCAGAAATTCATGCTGGAAGGCAATGACCTGGTCAATACGTATATCGCGCATCAGTCCGTGCGTACCGCAATAGAGGATAGCGACTTGTTCGCCTACCGGCATTGGGGAGTACTGGGGTTGTATCAACAGTTGGTTGTTCTTTCGTCCGCGGTCGATGGTCATGACGGTCACGGAATCCATGTCGTTGCTGAACTTGGAGAAAGCTTCCAGTTCACGGTATTGCGCCTGGTCGATTTTCAGTGTACCGGCCACTTTCTTCATGCTCTTGATTTGCGCGCTGCCGCCCACACGGGATACGGAGATACCTACATTGATGGCCGGACGGAAGCCTTGGTTGAACAAGTCCGTTTCGAGGAATATCTGTCCGTCGGTGATGGAAATCACATTCGTAGGGATGTAGGCGGATACGTCGCCTGCCTGTGTCTCGATGATGGGGAGTGCCGTGAGCGAACCTCCGCATTTCACTTTTCCTTTCAGGCTTTCCGGCAGGTCGTTCATCTGCTCGGCCACTTCCTGTTGGTTGATGATTTTGGCTGCACGTTCCAACAGGCGGGAGTGCAGGTAGAAGATGTCGCCGGGGTAAGCTTCGCGGCCCGACGGGCGGCGCAGGATGAGCGAAACTTCGCGGTAGGCTACGGCCTGTTTGGAAAGGTCGTCGAATACGACTAAGGCATGGCGGCCGGTGTCGCGGAAATATTCCCCGATGGCTGCCCCGGCAAACGGTGCGAAGTATTGCAATGCGGCTGGGTCGGCAGCCGTGGCGGCAACGACCACCGTGTAGTCCATGGCACCTTTTTCACGCAGCGTGTTGACGATGTTGGCCACGGTGGAGCCTTTCTGCCCGATGGCCACATAGATGCAGTACACCGGTTTGCCCGCCTCGTAGGCGGAGCGTTGGTTGATGATGGTGTCGATGGCTATCGCGGTCTTTCCCGTTTGGCGGTCGCCGATGATCAATTCACGTTGTCCCCGTCCGATAGGAATCATGGCATCGATGGCCTTGATTCCTGTCTGCAAGGGTTCCGATACCGGTTGGCGGTAAATGACCCCGGGAGCTTTGCGTTCCAACGGCATTTCGAAAAGTTCTCCTCCTACGGTACCTCTTCCGTCCAAAGGAACGCCCAACGGGTCGATGACACGTCCCAGCATGTTCTCGCTGACCCGTATGGACGCAATTCGTCCCGTACGTTTCACGATCATGCCCTCTTTGATGAGGTCTGTGGCTCCTAAGAGGACGGCACCCACGTTGTCCTCTTCCAGGTTCATCACTACGCCCATCACTCCGTTTTCAAATTCCAATAATTCATTGGCCTCGGCATGGAGCAACCCATAAATACGTGCCACGCCGTCGCTGACCTGCAACACGGCACCCACTTCGTCGAACTGGATAGACGTGTTGATTCCTTTGAGCTGTTGGAGCAATACCTCCGAAACCTCGCTGGGTCTTATCTTATCTGGCATATTCTTGTTTCCTTTTCATTATACTATTCTTCTGTTTTTCTCGATGAACTGTTTCTTCACGCGTTTCAACTGTCCGGCTATGCTAGCATCGATTCGCCAATAGCCGATTTCCAGAATGCCACCGCCGATGATACCGGGGTCTACTTTGGTTTTGAATTCCACCGTGCGTCCCCGATAGCGTTTCAGGATGAGCGTTTTCAGTTCGTTGAGGGTTTCCTCCGGTAGCGGCATAGCCGTGACAAGTTTTCCCTGACGTATTTTTTTCTTTTTCCGATATAAGAATAAGAAAGAATGCAGGATGAAAGCCAACAGCTTTTCGCGCCTTTTTTCAAGTAGCAGATAGAAAAATTTGGTCAGCTCTTCGCATGTGTCAGCTCCGGCGGTAGCATTGTGCAGGAGCTTTATTTTCTCTGTGCGGCTCACCATCGGATTCTCTATCGTGTGGCGGAACTCCGGAAGCTCGTTGTATTGGAACAGGAGCTGTTGAGCCTGTTCGTACACCAAGGTCTCGTGTCCGTTCTCACACGCGAAGAGCAGCAATGCGCGGGCATAACGTCTTGCAATAATTCCTATATCCATTATTCAATGTCGTTGTTTGATTTAACTTCGTCCAACAGTCTGTTCACTAATTCAAGCTGTTCCTTATCATCAGACAGTTTTTTACGCAACACCTTTTCAGCTACATCTACGGACAGTATTGCCACTTGCCGACGTATGTCGTTGATGGCGCTTTCTTTTTCCGCAGCAATCTGGTGGCGGGTCTCGTCTAGGGCTTTCCGAGCTTCGGTGCGTGCCCGTTCGCGCGCTTCTGCGATGATGCGGTCGCGCGTGGCGGAAGCTTCTTTCAGTATGGCGGTCTGCTCTTCGTGCGCCCGTGCCAGCAGTGCTTCGCTTTCGGCTTTCACCTGCTGCAACTGCTCGTTGGCCTGGCGGGCAGCCTCCAACGAACTGTCTATGTATTGTTTCCGTTTGTCCACCATTCCGGTGATGACAGGAAATGCGTATTTGGCCAAGATGAAGAATACGATTCCGAATATAATCACCATCCAGAACAATGTACCCGGATCCGGGGTTAGCAGTCCCATAAGCAACAACGGTTTAGAGGAACAATGTCAAAAGACAAACGACAATGGCGATGAGGGCTACACCTTCTATCAAAGCTGCCGCGATGATCATGTTCATACGCACGTTGTTGGATTCCGACGGCTGTCGTGCGATGGCGTCCATGGCCGACCCGCCGATGCGTCCGATACCTATGCCTGCGCCCAAAACGGCAATACCAGCGCCAATCGCTGCACCTAATTTGGTAAGACCTATACTTCCGATAGCTTGTAATAAAATGGATAATAACATAATGTTTCTGTTTTTAAGGGTTATACTTGATTTTCTAATAGTTCTTTTTAATTCTCTTCTTTAATACGTGACAGGCCGATGAACACAGCCGACAACATGGTGAATACATACGCCTGGATGAAGGCTACGAGAAGTTCCAACAGGTCCATGAAGATGCCGAACAATACGGATATGACTGTCATGGAACCGTTGATGACCGGACCGGCCTTCACCGTGATGAAGATGATGGCTACCAAACTTAGGATGGCTGCGTGCCCGGCCATGATGTTGGCAAACAGACGGATCATCAATGCAAATGGTTTGGTGAAAATTCCGAATAGCTCGATCATCGGCATGAGAGGCACGGGAACTTTCAACCATAAGGGGACTTTCGGCCAAAAAATATCCTTCCAATAGGCTTTTGTTCCGTAGATGTTGGTGAAGAGAAAGGTGCACAATGCCAATACCAATGTAATGGCAATGTTTCCCGTGACGTTAGCTCCTCCCGGAAAGATTGGAAGAATACCCATCAGGTTGTTAACCAGAACGAAAAAGAATGCGGTCAGCAAATAGGGAGCGTATCTCCGGTAGTCTTCCCCGATACATCCTTTGATGACTTCATCGTTTATCATGACCACCAGAGCCTCTATCATGCCCACACCTCCTTTAGGTGCCCCTTCGCTCACTTCGTGACGTTTATACCAACGCGCACATCCCAACATGATGGCCACCAATATGACGCTGTTGATGAACAGTGCCAACACATTCTTGGTGATGGAGATGTCGAACGGGCGGATTTCTTCTCCCGTGGCATTCTTTTCCACGATTTTGTTTTTGTATTCACCGTCCGGTGCGATGTATAATCCTTCGTATCGGGCCTGGTTTCTCAGACGGGCGGATGAAAACACATGCCAACCGGAAGAGCTTTTCACAATCACGGGCAGGGGGATGCGTATGGAGGCGTCTCCGATGTCCGTGATATGCCATTCGTATGCGTCTTCGATATGGCCGAATACGATTTCGTACACATCTATTTCCTCGTTTTCCTCAGCTTGCGCTTGCCGGGGCATGAACATCAACAGGCATAGGCCTATACAGCATAAATATTTTAGTAGCTTCATTCCTTAGACTTCTCTTTTTATGTGTCCGGATAAGGGAGCGGTCAGGCCGTCGCTTCCGTTACGCAGACGGAGACTGTGTTGTCATTCACTTCTACAAAACCACCTGAAATGTTCACGCGGTTTTTGTCTTTTCCGCTTCGGTAAACGACTTCTCCTGCGTCGAGGGACGAAATCAGGGGAGCGTGGTTGTAGAAAACGGCGAACTGTCCGGCACTGCCGGGAAGTCTTACGTACTTCACCAGACCTTCGAACAAAGTCTTTTCCGGAGACACGATGAGCAAATGAATTTTATCCTCTTCCATACGATTTAATTTTGGGCTGCGCTCAACAATTCTTTTCCTTTGGCAATGGCGTCTTCAATGGTACCCACGTTGAGGAATGCCTGTTCGGGAAGGTCGTCCACCTCTCCGTCCAATATCATCTTGAATCCTTTGATGGTGTCCTCGATGGATACCATGACGCCCGGCACGCCCGTAAACTGTTCGGCCACGGCAAAGGGTTGCGACAGGAAACGTTGTACCCGTCGAGCACGGTTCACCGTCAGGCGGTCTTCATCCGAAAGCTCGTCCATGCCGAGGATGGAAATGATGTCTTGCAGCTCCTTGTTCCGTTGCAGGATTTGCTTGACGCGCTGTGCCGTTTCGTAGTGTTCCTGTCCCACGATGAGCGGGTCAAGGATACGGGATGTGGATTCCAAGGGATCCACCGCAGGATAAATGCCCAACTCCGTGATTTTACGGCTCAGTACGGTGGTGGCATCCAGATGCGTGAATGTCGTGGCCGGGGCTGGGTCGGTCAAGTCGTCGGCAGGCACGTACACAGCTTGTACAGAAGTGATGGAGCCATTCTTCGTGGACGTGATTCGTTCTTGCATCTGTCCCATTTCGGAAGCCAGTGTCGGCTGATAGCCCACGGCCGAGGGCATGCGCCCCAACAGGGCGGACACTTCGGAACCGGCCTGGGTGAAACGGAAGATATTGTCGATGAAGAACAGGATGTCCCGCGGTCCGTCTCCCTTATTGTTGTCACGGAAAGACTCAGCCAAGGTCAGACCGGAAAGTGCTACGGAAGAACGTGCGCCCGGCGGTTCGTTCATTTGTCCGAACACCATGGCCACTTGTGATTTTTCCACTTCGTTCATGTCCACTTTCGAGAGGTCCCAGTGTCCGGCATCCATGCTTTTCAGGAATTCGTCGCCGTACTTGATGACACCGGACTCAATCATTTCGCGCAGCAGGTCGTTACCTTCACGCGTACGTTCTCCCACACCGGCGAACACGGAAAATCCGTTGTGCTTTTTGGCGATGTTGTTGATGAGTTCCTTGATTAATACCGTTTTTCCTACGCCCGCCCCGCCGAACAGTCCGATTTTCCCTCCTTTCAGATAGGGTTCCAACAGGTCTATCACTTTGATGCCCGTGAAAAGCACTTCCTGAGTGGTGGAAAGGTCTTCAAACTTGGGAGGGTCCCGGTGGATGGGGGACGCACCGCTCTCGTCCAAGGCCGGCATGCCGTCGATGGCGTCGCCTACGACGTTCATGACCCTTCCGCGAATCTGTGCGCCCACCGGCATGGTGATGGGTTTTCCTGTGGAGACCACTTTCATGCCACGTTGCAGTCCGTCCGTGCTGTCCATGGCGATGGTACGCACCGTGTCTTCTCCGATGTGTTGCTGTACCTCGACAATCAATGTCTTGCCGCCCGGACGTTGGATTTTCAGGGCGTCGTGTATGCTCGGAAGGTTGGCGTTCTGTTCTTTTTCGCTGTGTTCGAAATGAACGTCCACCACCGGGCCGATAATTTGCGATATGTGTCCTAATACCTCTGCCATAAATGATGTTTATACCTTAATTATATATAATCGTTTTATTTGTTTCGTGTTCTTTTTACCTGTCGAACCGATTGTTTTGTCGTTTGCTTTCGTGGAACGTGTCGAACCGCTTGGGTTTCTCAATATTCTTATACATTATTTAATGTCAACCGTGTCTTTCTTTCGCTTCGTTTATAATAGTTTAACCCGGAGACATTTCCATTTTTCTTGTTTCAAAGTTAAGGGTAATTTCTCTTTTTCGTAAATTTGTAGAATTAATAATATTCATGATTTCTATTGATTTTTCTTATGGAACTGACTCCGCTGAAATATTTCGTCAAATTGGCAGACGTGCTTTCATTCACAGAAGCCTCCAAAGAGCTTTTTATCACGCAGAGCACCTTGTCGCTAAGCATCAAGCAACTGGAAGAGGAACTCGGCGTGACACTGTTCGACCGCATCGGGAAGAAAATCTATCTGACGGATGCCGGACGGGATTTTTTGGACTGTTCCCGTAAGGCGATAGAGGAGGTGGCGTATGGCATACAGCATTTGAAGGAAATGCAGCATGTCTATACGGGAAAGATAAAGATTGGCGTAATATACAGCCTTTTCCCTTTGCTGAATATTTGCGTGTTGAAGTTTACGAAGGCTTTTCCAAAAGCCGAGCTTTCTATTGTCTATTCCCATTCGGTGTTGGAACTGGTGGAGCTGATCAATTCCAACAAACTTGATTTCGCGTTGAGTTACAACCCGCAGGATGTGTCTGCGCTTACGGAATCCAAGGAATACGCCTGCATGCCTTTGTGTGTCATTGTCCATGAAAGCCATCCGGTGGCCATCCGGAAACATTTTTCCTTGTCGGACTTGAACGAGTTCCCCGTTATCTTATTGGACAAAGAGCTGTACACCCGGAAGGTCATAGACCGCATGCTAGCCCAGTACAGGGAGAAGGTAAAACCTCAGATAGAAGTCAACAGCACGCCGCTATTGCTTGAAATGCTGCGCACGGGGCATTGGATTTCCATTTTGCCTCAGGACATGACGGTAAGCAGCCCGGACTTGAAAGCCGTGCCGATTAAGGAGAAGACAGAGATGATGCACATCAGCCTTCTTTCCCTTAAAGGTAAAAGGCATTCTTTGTTGACGGAGAAATTTCTGGAAGTGTTGCGGATGGAGACGCAAAAAATACAAGAGCGTAGAATTGCCGGAGGAAAAGACTCGGATTTGTTTGAAGGGAAATCTGCCGAAGAAGAAGCATGATGCACCGTATATATATAAGGTATGGGCGAAATAGCGGAAGTGGTTGGATTTTAGTTTGGACTTTGTAATGGATAAAATAGGATATGAGAAAAAACATTTGGATTATCGTGGGCGCATGGGCCTGTTTTTCAGCTTGCAGGTCTGTGCAAGCTCCCCAACTTATCGGGGGAAATAAGGATGAACATGGTTGTCTTACGGCGGCCGGTTATACGTGGAGTGAACTTCGCCGGGACTGTATCCGCATCTTTGAGGACGGAGTGCGTGTGGACGACCCGTCTTTGCAACCCTCTTTAGCGTCGTACGCCGTGTTTGCGGCAGACAGCAGCCGGGTGGAGGTTTTCCGTCCGTCTCCGTTTCGGAACGAGATACTCGACCGTAAGGGGGGCGTTTGGCAGGGCAAGACCTGCAAGTTGTATCGGACAGGAAACCGGTGGGAACTTCGCGGAAAGTGAAATCAAACAAACAGACTTTGTATGGAACGAATTATCAATCATTTTACAGATGATGACCTGTATAAGTTCACCATGTGCTGTGCGGTCATCGACAATTTTCCCCGTGCTCAGGTGAAGTACCGGTTTACCGACCGGGACCATACCGTCTATCCGCCGGGCTTTGCCGACAAATTGCAGGAACAAATCATCCTGTTGGAGGACGTGGTCATCACGGACGAGGAAATTGCGTTCATGAAACGGCGGTGCAGCTACATTCCCGGTTGGTTCTACACCTATTTGAAAGGCTACCGTTTCTGTCGCGAATGGGTGAAAGTCCGGCAGGATGCCGAGGGGCATCTGTACGTGGAGTTCGAAGGGAGTTGGGCCGATACCATCCTGTTGGAAGTGAAAGTGCTGGCCATCATTTCCGAGCTTTATTACAGGATGACGGGCGAAGACAGCCGTTTCGATTATGAGGATTATTACCGGAAGACGTACCGGAAAGCCGTCCGCCTGTTGGAAGCCGGTTGCGTGTTCAGCGACTTCGGGACGCGCCGCCGCGTCTCGTTCGAGGCGGAAGAGACGGTGGTTCGGGCGATGAGAGACTGTTACCAAAGCCGGGAATGGAGCGGGAAGTTTGTCGGGACCAGCAATATCTACCTGGCGATGAAGTATGACCTGGTTCCTGTCGGCACGATGGCACACGAGTTTGTCTGTGCCATAGGAGGAATGTACGGCCCCCAGATGGCCAACCATATTGCCATGAACTCTTGGCGCAACACGTTCCGTGGAGCTTTGGGCACGTACCTCTACGACAGTTTCGGTTGGGACATCTTCAGCCTGAATTTTTCGGAGGACTTTGCCAACTTGTTCAAAGGTCTTCGCGTGGACAGCGGCGACAACCGTGCGGAACTGCAAAGGATTGTGGAGAAATACCGTTCGTTGGGCATCGACCCCCGTACGAAGCAGGTCATATTCAGTAATGCGCTCGACACGGACCGTGCGATAGAGATACAACGTTACGCCCGGGAGTATTGCCAACCTTCTTTCGGGATTGGCACGCACTTCACAAACGACTTCGAGGGCGTGAAGCCCATGAACATCGTTATCAAACTGGTGGCCGTGAAAATCACGGAGTCATGGACTTTCTACAACGATACTTGTAAGTTGAGCGAAGACGACGGCAAGCATACAGGCAAGCCCGAAGTGATTCGCCGTTTCATGGAAGCGTTGAATATGAAAGGATGAAGGGAGTCCGGACGATAAAAACTTCAAAATTTTGTCCGTTCTTTATGGGATTGGTTCTTAGAAAAGATTAACTTTGCATTGGGTTCCCGGTGATTCTTGCTGTGCCGTGATGTCCGGTAGCGACCGGTAGGCCGATCCAAGCAAGGCGACCTGCGCCGATACGAACAGGAACATCTGTCCTTTGCGGCAGGTGGGAATGGGAGTGGACGGGTAGGGAAAGGGGAACCGCTATATATAAGAAGGCGTTTATCATGCGCTGGTTCTTGACGCTTCGAATCTCGCAAATTCAAAATTGTAGTTATGAACTATGCAACGGTAGATGCCCATGGGATGTTTTTATAAATATCCCTAAGGGATTGTTTTGTCCTTTTGCCCCTATGGGCAAAAGGAAGGAGGCAAATCCTAAAGGGGGATTATATAAACTCATCGGCGTGGGTTCTGCGTTGCTCGTTCTACTACAATGGGCAATGCGAGAGCCTCGAAGCGTGGGACGGGTGACGGGTACAGATCTCCACGCTTTTTTTGTTGTAGTATTCTTTATCATGAGTATCATTTAAAGTCAACGGAGGGAGGTCGGTTGGCAGTTTGTTGTTTTAAAGAGACTTTATGATGAAACGACTATTATTGGTGACCATGGGGACGGCTTCGTTCCTTGTTGTATCGGCACAGGTAGTGTCTTCTGTTACGGAGGAACCTGTTCCGATAGCTTCATTGGGAACTCCCAACTTGTCTTCATTCTATGATGCCGATGGCGACGGGGTAAAAGAATATTATGATTTGGGAAAACTGTCTTACGGTACAACTGTACTTGTGAAACGTTATCACTGGAAAGCCCCCGGTTGCTACGGGAGCTATGTACCGATAGGAGTTCCGGATTTGTCAAGCCAAGGCAATGGTATGTACGGGATGTTGCTGCATGCGAATAATGATGGCTTTCCCGACTTTTCAGGTTTCGTGTTCTATGATGCCTCACCTATACATATTGCCTTAAGCGAAACAGACGGAGCTTACCGTCTGATGAATCGGGCTTATTCTGCCTATCCGTTGGACGTGAACCACGACGGGCTTCCGGACTTGTTCGCGTTCAACGCTACGGACTGGGATATTCTCTATCAAAATCCCGACGGGACGTTTACCGCCACGCGCATCGATACCCTTTCGCGTGTGCAGGCCGATTCGTTAGTGGCCCGTAAGGCAGAAGAGGCTGACGGGAAGTTCGACACCGGCGGCCTGCCATCGTTGCGTGACGGCATGTTTGTGGGTGGCGGCCATGTGACGGACGAAAGCTACAAATTCACGCAGGCCATCGACGTGAACCGCGACGGCTATATGGATTTGGTGGGGCCGCGCACGATTTTCTATAACATGGGCGACAACCGCTTCGTGGCCTCCCGGCAACCGGGCGAGCTGACCGTGAAGGACTTGAACGGCGATGGCATTCCCGACTACATCTATAATGATACGGAAGGCAAGCGGGTGTACACCCGTACCTACTTGGGCGGCGACCGTTTCGAGGAACAGACCTTGGTGAAGGATTTGGACGTGACGGACATCCATTGCTACGACTTCGACAAGGACGGTGACTTGGACATTCTGCTCACGTTTAATTATAATGAACAGTTCGGCTTCTCGTTCCTTGTCTTTGCGGAAAACAAAGGGAACGGGAGTTTTGAAATCCACGAAAACAGTTACAAAGGGCATTGGACGTTCGGGCGGTGCTTGGATTATGATAATGACGGTCGTATGGAATTGTTGGCCGGTATCCAAAATGAAGACGACGACACGGCCTATCATCCCTACAATGTAGCATACAAGGCATTGTACCTTTTCCGTCTCGACCGGATGACGGGCATCGGGGAGCCTCAAGAGGCATTGGTGGAAAGTTGGTTTACGCGGACGGAGTCGAACAGCACGTCTGCAGATATGAGCACGGTGGGAATCGTGATGGCGGACTTTGACAACGACGGCAGGGTGGAACTGATGGCTGATACGGTGTGTCATCCGGAATTCCGGACGGCTGTCGGTTATTGGACTTACCGCGACTTGCCCCTCTTGCAGGGCATCCCGGCCAACGAAGCCCCGCAACGCATGTCCGCCCCGTCGGTAAACCTCGACCGCAAGAGCGGCAAACTGAAGGTTGCCTGGAAGCCGGGCAAGGACAAGGAGACTTCTACCGTGGATTTGACCTATGCCCTCCGTATCGGCAGTGCGCCCGGCATGGACGACATTTATTTCTCGGGAGCGAATGCCGACGGCAGCCGACGCGATTTCCGTCCCGGCAACATGGGGGCGAACTTAGATGCCACATTGGACGTGAGCCGTTGGAAGCACGGCACATATTATATAGCCATACAGACGGTGGACCCGATGGGTAAAGGCTCGGCGTGGTCGGACGAGGTGGCGTACGAGCACGACCTCGTGCAGGCAGCGTTCACGGTGTCGGATGATGAACCGGCAGCGGCAGACACTTTGGTACTGACGGCAGCTTCCCGCGCCGCCGGGTTGGATTACGCTTGGGATTTCGATGGAGGCAAAGCCATAAAGGCTTCGGCTGACAGCGCACAGGTATGGCTGACGTTCGACGTGCCCGGCGAGAAGCATCTCCGCCTGACGGTGACGAATCCGGCGGATGGCACGGAGGATGTACGCGAAAAGGTCGTGACGGTGCAGCGTGTCTCATGGCAGCAGGTTTCCCACGAGGCATTGGGGATGACTTGGCCGGTTTTGTTCTGGGATATGGACGGAGACGGCATATTGGATGTCTTGGACCAAAACGGCTTTTACGTAAATGACGGATACGGAAGGTTTGAAAAACTGGGGACCATTTTCAATTCAAACCTTACGGTGGAGTCTCGTGCCGGTATGGGAGGCCAAGCCCCCGTTTTGGACTTTGACATGGATGGGGATGCCGATTTTGCGGTACGGAACAATAAGGGCAACCTGATTCTTCATCGCGGAGGCCGCGACTTTGAGGCCCTCGATGCCAATCCGTTGTTGGTCGAGCACGGCTTTGCGGATTTGGACAATGACGGTTTTCCCGAGCTGGTGGATGCTACGGTCGGGTTTTACGCACCGTCCGAGTTTTATGTCAACAAGGGCGACAACACCAATTTTGAGAAAATGACCTTGGATGACGGAGACGGGAATTGGATACAGATAGAATTTTTATACGATGTCAATCGTGACGGCTTGCTCGACATCTTCTCCACACGTGGCAGGGTAGATGGGAAATGGAAAGATGCCTTTGCCCTGAACAACGGCGGTTTGGAATTCGACGTACGTTATTCCCCTGAAAGTGAAGGTACAGTGGTTGCTTTCGAAGACATGGACGGCGACGGCGTGCCGGACAAGGTAGTGACTTACGGTAATGACGGAGTAGACAAGGATGTGATAGGCATTTGCTTCGGCAATAAGGATTACACGTTCGGCACTCCGGTCAAATTTGTATTTGAAAACGCTCACAGTAGCCGTTATACTGTAGAAGTGGTCAAAATAGCCGATTTCGACAACAACGGCTGCCCGGACATCTTGGTGTACTATGATTTCTACGAACAAAACGTGAGCAAGAAGGAATATGCCATACTTTATATGGAGCGCGACCGCTCGGGACGGATAGAAGTGCTGCACAATCAGGAGTTGGGATTTGTGGATGGCATGGCCGACGTGAACCATGACGGTGTTCCTGATTTTTATCATGCAGGGAATGACGGGGTAACGTTGCTCCGCACCGGCATCCCGAACACTTCTCCCGAGTCTCCTGCCCACGTGCGGGCCACCCAGGAAGGCCTCGGCATACTATTGGAATGGGATGATGCCTACGACAAGGAGACCCCGGCCATGCAGATGCGCTACAATGTGAGCGTGAAGAAGAAAGGCGCAGAGGGCGAGGGGGCCTATATCATCTCGCCGCTGAACGGCGGAAACGACAAGACGGCGGTCATCCCCGGCGTATACTACCAGAAGGCCACGCGCAAGATGATTCCCATCGAGCGGTTCGAGGCCGGACAGGAATACGAGGTGCAGGTACAGGCCATAGACCTGTGGGATGCCCATTCGCCCATGTCGGAGACCTATACCTTTACGGTGAGCGAACAGTTCATCGCCGGACCCACGGTGACGGCACCGCGCAAGGCCGTGGCTTTGACGTATAATGTGCCCGATGCCGCTTTGCAAACCGCCGAGTGGGACTGGGACGGCGGGACGCTTCTCGGTCAGGAAGGGAAACGGTTTGAGGTGTCATGGGACGAGCCGGGGCTGAAGACCGTGACTGTCCGCACGGCAGATGGCGAAACAGCCACCAAGAACGTGATGGTGCGCGACATCGACCTTTCGTTCGACTTCCCCACCGAAGGACTGGCCGGGACGGAGATTACCTTCACGCTTCCCGAAGCCTTTGCACAGGCTTCCCGCGAGGACATAGATGTCGTGCTGTCGGACGAACGTGTCGAGATGCTGCTCCGCGTGGGGAGCCGGGAAGCCAAGGCGGTGTTCCCCGATGCCGGTGATTATTCCTTCCGCTTGTCGGTGCGCGACTCTGTGTGCGGCGTGGTGGAATCGGAAGAAAAGCACATCCGCATCGTGGGCGAAGTACCTGTGCCCGTTATCCGTCTGGTAGGCATCGATGCGGCTACCGGCAAGAACAAAGTGACGTGGGACATGCCCGGCATGCCGGATTTCGTCACCACCGTGAATATATATAAGGAGAGCGGACGCTACAATGCGTTCGACTGCATCGCACAGGTGGCTCCCGGGGCGGGAGAGTTCGTAGACACATCCTCCAATCCTTCTGTCTCGTCCGACCGCTATTGCATCAAGTTGGGCACGACGTTCGGTGTGGAAAGTCCGGCTAGCCGTGTGCATAGCGGTACGCACCTGATGCTGAACAAGGGAGTGGGCGATGCCGTCAACCTGATATGGAACGCCTACGAGGGTGGCATTGTGAACAGTTACCGCGTCTTGCGCGGAACGTCCGCCGACCGTCTGGAACTGTTGGCCGAGGTGTCGGGTGCCCATACGGCCTACACCGACCTGAACGCCGGGGACGGGACGTATTTCTACGCCTTGGAGTATGACGAGACTTATTCCGACGAATGGCAACCGATGGCGAGGACATCTGATGGCAGGTCGTCCGGAAGCGGCCGCTCCAATGTGGTATGCACGGACGGGGCATGGACGGTGGTACCTGCCGAACAGTTGAACGTGCTGGCCATAGAGAAGGAACTCGTGCTGACACCTTTGCAGCCCACGTTGCATTTGCAGGCCGAAATCTTGCCGGCCATGGCGGACATCCGTACGGTGAACTGGCAGATTACGGAAGGTGGCGAACTGGCTTCGCTGACTCAAAACGGTGTGTTGACGGCCCAAGGAAAGGAGAACGGCGACATCGTGGTATGCGCCACGACCGTAGACGGAACGAACATCGAGGCCCGTGTGACCGTCGTGAAAAAAGACTTCGGTATCCTGCCGCAGTCGGTCACGGTGACTACCGTAGAAGGCACTACGCAGTTGACTCCCCTTACCGGACGGTTGCACTTGCAGGCATCCGTGCAACCCGAGAATGCCTCCCAGCTCGTAGCATGGAGCGTGGTACAGGGAGCCGGGCTGGCCACTTTGGATGAAGACGGCGTCCTGACCCCGACCGAAACGGGTAACGGCGACATCGTGGTGCGTGCCACTTCTTTGGAGGACGCTTCCGTGTACGGCGAGTTGACTCTCCGTAAGGAAGGTTTCTCCGGCGATGGAGTAGAGGGAGTGAATGCCGGACAGATGTCGGTGCGCCGCGTCGGCGACGACCTGTGGATTGAAGGTCTGCCCGAGGACAGCGAATGCGGTTTAAGCATCGTGGATCCCTCCGGACGCGTGCTTTCCACGGAATACCGGCGCGAGGGACGTTCGGGCAGAATCTCTTTGGCGCGTCTGGCTTCCGGCACCTATCTGCTTCAGGTTGTTACCGGTGAAGGTAGGCAAACGTTCCGTTTCTTCAAGTAGGCCGGAACGTACATCATAAGGAAGCGCCCCGGGCATTCGGTTGTGGCCGTAATGTCCGGGGCGTTTGGTGCTTTTTAGATACCAAGAAGGTGGGTTTGTAAATATAGTGTACTTCTAAAAAGGTTGGCTTTCATCTGCGGATTTTTCTGCGCCAAATGATTTTTCAATCTCAGCCGAACGATTTTCCGTTCTGCACCAAATGATTTTCGTTTCTCTTGAAGGTGAAAAAACGATAAGATGAGCACGTGGAAATGAAGTGCTGAAGGTGGAACGCCTGCTTTGGGAGTGCTGATTTATTTTATTGTTTTATAGAAGTTTATGTAGTGGCAGAATAAAATGGGCTGTTCTTTTCTTCCGAAAGGAAAGGCGATACATCGCGTTTGCAGAGTTCGGAAAACGGGATGTGCATGATGTCATATTTATCGAAAAAATGCCATTATGGCATTTTTCTTTTGGCCGGATGAAAAATAAGTCCTACCTTTGCAGCCGAAATAATATTCGTAATGTTTTGTAATCCTCATCGGAGGGCAACAATGAAATGCCGGATAAGATGACTGGGTAAGACCAATCAACTTATCCGGCATTTTATGTGTGGTAAAATAAAAAAGACGTAGAAATGAAAGAATTGGATTTGACACAGGGAAGCGTGCCGAAGGTTCTGCTACATTTTGCAGTCCCGTTTTTATTGGCCAATGTGCTTCAGGCACTCTATGGGGGAGCCGACTTGTTTGTGGTGGGGCAGTACGACGATGCTGCGAGTGTGGCCGCCGTGGCCATCGGAAGTCAGGTGATGCAGACCGTGACGGGCGTCATCCTCGGGCTTACGACCGGGATAACGGTATTGATAGGCATAGCCACGGGAGCGAAGGACGACCGTAAGACGGCTTCCATCGTGGGGACGGGCATCTGGCTCTTTGCCGTGGTGGCTGCCGTACTGACTGCCCTTATGGTGGCACTGCACGGGCAGATAGCCGTTTGGATGCACACGCCAGTTGAGGCCATGCGCGACACGGAAGCCTATCTTTGGATTTGTTCGATGGGCATTCCTTTTATTATAGGCTATAATGTCGTGTGTGGTATTTTGCGTGGGTTGGGAGATTCGCGCACGCCGCTCTATTTCGTGGCGTTGGCTTGTGTGTTGAACATCGTGTTGGATTTCATCCTTGTGGGGGCGTGTGGCATGCGTGCGGCCGGGGCTGCTGCGGCCACGGTCACGGCGCAGGGTGTCAGTTTCGCGACTGCATTCGGTTTCTTGTACCGCAAGGGATTTCATTTCGAGTTCACACGGCGCGACATCCGTCCGGTGAGGGCGTTGTGCCGACAAATGACACTGCTCGGGGCACCCATTGCCTTGCAGGACTTGTTGGTCAACCTCTCTTTCCTGCTGATTACGGTCATTGTCAACGGGATGGGCGTGGTGGCTTCGGCTGCTTTGGGAGTCGTTGAGAAGCTGATTGTCTTTGCCATGTTGCCGCCGATGGCCATAGCGTCGGCTGTGGCGGCCATGACAGCCCAAAATTACGGTGCCGGGCTGAGGGGGCGTATGCGGTATTGCTTGCGCTCGGGCATCGCCATGGCCTTGGTCTTCGGCGTTTCCGTGTGCGTCTATTGCCAGTTCTTGCCGGATACGCTGACGGGCATCTTCACGAAAGACGCGGCAGTCATGCAGATGGCTTCCGGCTATCTGCGGGGATACAGCATAGATTGCATCATGGTGAGTTTCGTGTTTTGCATCAATGCCTATTTCAGCGGGCAGGGCAATTCCGTGTTCCCCATGGTACACAGCGTGATTTCCACTTTCTTGTTTCGCATTCCGTTGTCGTATGCGTTTAGTCTGGCGAGTTCTTCTTCTTTGTTTCTCATGGGGTTTGCTCCTCCGTTGTCCACGTTGGTTTCGCTGATGATATGTATCGGGTATATGAGATACAAGAGAAAAAAGGAAATTATGCCGGTTTGTGTGTAAGAAAGCTGTTAAAAACAGATGAGGGGAAAACGTATTTCCCGTAAAATATCTAATTTTGCAGCGTAAATAAAAAATGTAAGCATGAATTTGTCTGAACTGATACAGAAACGGCAAAGTGACCGGAAATACGAATCGCGTCCTGTCAGCCGTGAAATGGTGATGAAATGTCTGGAAGCTGCACGTCTTGCCCCTTCGGCCTGCAATTCACAACCGTGGAAATTTGTTGTCGTGGACGATGCGGCGTTGTTGCCGCAAATGGGAGCGGCTGCTGCCGGGATGGGGATGAACGGGTTTGCCCGTGAGGTGCCTGTCATCGTAGCTGTGGTGTTGGAGAAAATGAACTTGACGGCCCGTATCGGTAGTGTCATCAAAGACAAGGAATACTCTTTGCTTGACGTGGGTATCGCAGTGGAGCATTTTTGTTTGCAGGCGGCCGAACTTGGCTTAGGGACTTGCATCATGGGTTGGTTCGACGAAAAGAAAGTGAAAAAGCTGCTTGGCATCAAAGGAAAGCGCGTACCTCTGCTCATCTCGCTGGGCTATCCGGCGGGGGAGACCCGCAAGAAAGCGCGCAAGTCGTTGGAGGAAATGAGCAGTTGGAACCAATATTAGTACTGGAATCATGGATAATAAAAAGGTGAAAGGCTATGCTTACGGTGTCATAGCATCGGTAAGCTACGGGCTGAATCCGTTGTTTGCCCTTCCGCTTTATGCTTCGGGCATCAGGGTGGATTCCGTGTTGTTCTATCGTTATGTGTTTGCCTTGCTGTTCCTGGCCGTGATGATGAAGATGAGCGGACAATCGTTTGCCCTGAAACGGAGTGAAATCCTTCCGGTGGCGGTCATGGGATTGCTGTTCTCTTTCTCGTCGCTGTTCCTATTCCAGAGTTTCAACTATATGGATGCGGGCATCGCTTCTACCATCCTGTTCATGTATCCCGTACTGGTGGCGGTGATTATGGCGGTATTCTTCAAGGAAAAGCTGAGCGTGGTGAAAATAGCATCCATTGCCACGGCTTTTGTAGGTATTTCCATGCTTTATAAAGGCGAGGGAGGAGCTACGCTAAGCATGACGGGCGTGTGCCTGGTGCTGATGTCCTCGTTGACCTACGCGCTGTATATCGTTGGCGTGAACCGTTCTTCCTTAAAAGAGATGCCGGGGCTGAAGCTTACGTTTTATGCCATTTTGTTCGGTTCGTTGGTCTATATCGTCCGTCTGCGCGGAGGGATGGATTTGCAGTGGCTTACGGAAGGGACGCAATGGATGAATGCGTTGGGACTGGCTTTGTTCCCGTCTCTGATATCCATGGTGACCATTGCGAAAGCCATCCGGAACATCGGTGCCACGCCGGCTGCCATTCTCGGAGCGTTGGAGCCGCTTACGGCATTGTTCGTAGGTGTCATGGTATTCCACGAGAGGCTTACGGGCGGCAATGTGGTTGGCATCTTGCTGATACTTTTTGCCGTGACGCTGATTGTAGTCGGGCCGCGCGGATGGTTGCGGTTCAAGGCCGTATGGCATAAGCGGACGGTTGGATAAAGCTCTTGTCGGCTTGTATGGAAAACAGCAAAGGGACTGTCCCGGTATTGGCCGGTAACAGTCCCTTTGCCGTCTGGGGGAGGGGGTTAACGTTTTTGTATGTCTTTGCCTGAAGCGGATACTTGCACGGGATTCCCCGAATAGGCGATGCTCCCTCCGCCGCTTGTGTGGGCATCCAGTGATTCCGTGGCATGGCACGAAATGTCGCCTGCCGAAGAGGCGTTGGCATCCACATGCCGGGCTTCCATATTGCCGGCATCGATGTCACCGCTGCTCGAGGCTGTATATTTGGCTTGTTCACATTTACCCTGCAGACGAAGGTCTCCGCTGGAGGTGGCTGTGGCTATCAAATGCGTGCACTCCAACCCTTTGATGTGCAAATCCCCGCTACTGTTGCATTGCAAGTCGGCCTGTTGGCATTTTGAACCACCGAAATAGATGTCGCCGCTGCTGTTGGAGGCCGCAGTGAGGAGGCCGCAGGAAACGGACTTGCCTGATATGTCACCGCTGCTGTTGGATGTGGCGTGCAGGTCTTTGCAGCTGATGTCCTGGCACGAGATGTCGCCGCTGCTGCCTGCCGTGAGACGGAGGGTACCCTTTACGTGCAGGCCGTCCTTTACGAGAATGTCCCCGGAACTGGAGGCAGACAAGCTACCGACCGGGCATGCCTTGACATGCACTTCCTTTATCCCTTTGGTTTTTGTGGGGTCTTTGGGCTTTTTCATGCCTACGACCAATGTCCCGTGGGCATCCACTTGCACACTGATGTAAGGCAGGACGGCCTTGCTCGCACGGATTTCCACGGACGTTTCATCGTCAGATGGGATATAAACCACATCGACAGACGACGTGGCTGATATGGCGTTGAAGTCGCCGACGGTCACTTTTTGTGTCTGTATGTCTTTGGGACTTGCCCCGGTTTCCCCGTCACAAAGGGATTGGGCAGGGCTCTTTGTGCAGCTACAGTAGGCAATGGCTGAGACGAGAAGAAGAAAAATTTGTTTTTTCATACTTTTTATTTTATAGGATTAATGTGGTCTCTTCCCGAAGGTGTCTTGCAAATGATGCGCGGACGTCCCTTGTAGGATATGCTGCCCGTGCCGTTCACTTCCCCCTCTATCTTGCGAGTGGCATGGCAACTGACCGTCCCTTCGCCTGTCACAGAGGCTGTGGCATCCATGGCTTGTAGCCCTTCGGCTTCGATGCTTCCGCGCGACGCATTGGCCAGTGCGGCCTTTGTGCAGCTGCCCGTGAGGATGACGGTTCCGGAGGAAGAGGATTGTGCCGCAACGTCGGTAGCCGTGATCTCCTTGGCGTTGATGCTGCTTCCCCCTTCGGCTTGCGCATGCAGGAGGCGGCAAGTGATGCCGCCGGTCAGGTCGATGGAGGCATTTGCTTTTGCATGCAGCATCACGTCGCGGCAGGTGAATTGTTGGTCGGCATGGAAACTCTTGTCGGACGTGGCGGAAATGTATAAATCCCTGCAAGTGATGGGGCCGCATATTACCGGACCATTGGCTGTGATGTGTACGTCACCGTCACTATATGCCCCGTCTTTCAGGATAAGTGTACCGGTTCCTTTATTGTGGAACGTGTCCATGGGAGGAGCTTTCAGTTCGATGCTGAACGGGGTATCCGAAGAGATGTCGGCGAAATGTTTCATGTTGACAAAGAGCGTTCCATTCTTGTTGACGTAGACTTCCAGAAATGGCAATACGTTCTCCGGCGCATTGAGTTCTATGTCTTTTTCGCCGGGAGTGGGGGTATAGATGATGTCGAGGGAAGCCGACGTGACAAGAGTGTTCAGACTGTCCACCGAAATTTTCCGGCTATCGTAATTCTTTCCTGCCGTGAGTGCCACGGTCTTGACTTCCCTGACCTCCGTCACTTCGTACACACCGGCGTATCCGGCGGCAAAACCCTCATGGCTTTTTCCCATATTCCGGATTTGCAGTTCGGCATAGGCCGGGTAGCCGTTCCGGGTTCCTTGGGTGGCGTTGTCGTAAGTGGGCAGGAGTTTCTCGGTCAAGTCCTTGATCCAATACACCATTGTGTCACCGCAAGAGGTGAAAGTGCGTACTTCGTGTCCTATGACCAATTCTCCCCGGACTGTTTGTAGGGGAATATCCGTGAGGACGATACTTTCCGGATCGAAGAGAGGCTGCTCTTGTCCTATTTCCACGAAGATGGCTTTGTCCGGGTGGCTGTCGTGGATTTCAAAATACCTCCGTCCGCTGTTGCCCGTGCCCCAACCGTTACAAGTGGAGGGGATGGCCTCTTTCGCTTCTATGGCGGTTTCGAACCGGTCGGCATAGTCGCCGGTGGGCAGGAGGATGTAGCGGGTCACTCCCTTGCGGTCACAATCCACTTCCTTGAACTTGCAGGTTTCTTCGCTGTTCCATCCCGGGCTTTTTTCCAACTGGTCCAGTACGTCGTCGATGTCGCCGTCTTCGATATGGAAGATTTTGATGACGGGACGGCCGTCGGAGCGGGAGCGGCCTGTATGTTTGACGACTGCCCCTTCGAGCAGTCCGTCCGTGACGACACAAGTCTGGCTGTCGCGTTGTGCCCAGAATTGCAGTCCCGCACCGGATACGATTTCCCATTTGAATCCTTGGCGCGCTTTTTGTGTCGGCAGTTCCGGGAAGACGGGGTACTTGCCGTCGCGGTCGCCGAAACAGGCTGTGAGTAGGAGCAGATAGAGTCCTGCGGTAATTTTAAACAAAGAGCTTTTCATTGGGTGTAGGGTTGAGGTTTATAAATAAACAAGGAGTATTCTTGCCGGATCCGGATGGTCAGGAAAGGAATACTCCATGTCGTATGGTTATCGGATGAACAACAGTTCGCGGTATTTCGGAAGCGGCCACATCTCGTCGTCCACGATGAGTTCGAGTTTGTCCACGTGGTAGCGTATGCTTTCCAACATGGGAGCCACTGTGTCGTGGTAGGCAATGGCTTTCTCACGTACGTTTTCAATGCGGTTGGCCACCTTCCGGTTTTCCACCAACCGGTCTGCGTTTTCTGCGATGAAGCTCGTGTGTTCCGAAATCTTTTCTATCAGTTCCAAGTTCTTGGCATTCAGCCGGGCTGCGGTCTCGGCAGGGAAAACCTCTTGTACTTTGTGCACGTTGTCTATCAAGGCACTTTGGTAGCGTGTGGCCACGGGAATGATGTGATTCATGCACATGTCGCCGAAGATGCGTGCTTCCACTTGTACCTTTTTGGTATAGGTTTCCCATTTGATTTCGTTGCGTGCCTCGATTTCATTGCGTGTGAACACATGGGTCGTCTCGAACATCTTCACGCTGCTTTCGTCCAGATAGCGGTCGAAGATAAGCGGGCAACTGCGTTCCGTGTCCAATCCCCGGCGTCGGGCTTCTTCCTGCCATTCTTCGGAATAGCCGTTACCGTCGAAATGGATGGGCTTGCACGTCTTGATGTCCTCGCGTACCACTTGCAGGATGGCTTTGGTCTTGTCTACGCCGTTTGCTATCAAAGCGTCCACCCGCGTCTTGAAATCGATAAGGGCTTCGGCCATAGCCGCGTTCAGGGCTATCATGGCAGCGGCACAGTTGGCTTGTGAACCGATGGCACGGAACTCGAACCGGTTGCCTGTGAAAGCGAAGGGAGACGTACGGTTGCGGTCGGTGTTGTCGAACAGCAGTTCCGGAATTTGCGGGATGTCGAGCTTCATGCCGTGTTTGCTAGCCACGTCTATCAGTTCGTCGTCCGTAGAATGTTCCAAATGTTCGAGTATGTCGCTCAGTTGTTGGCCGAGGAACGAGGAAATGATGGTCGGCGGAGCCTCATGGCCTCCCAGGCGATGAGCGTTGGTGGCACTCATGATGGAGGCTTTGAGCAACCCGTTATGGCGATAGACTGCCATGAGCGTTTCCACGATAAAGGTGACGAAACGCAGATTGTCGGTCGGCGTTTTGCCCGGCCCGTGCAGTAGGATTCCGGTATCGGTTGCCAGTGACCAGTTGTTGTGTTTGCCAGACCCGTTGATACCGGCGAACGGCTTTTCGTGGAGCAAACAGCGGAATCCATGTTTACGGGCTATTTTCTTCATCAGTGACATGAGCAGCATGTTGTGGTCCACTGCCAGGTTGGTCTCTTCATAGATGGGGGCCAATTCGAATTGGTTTGGAGCCACTTCATTGTGGCGTGTCTTGCAAGGGATGCCCAGTTCCAATGCCTGTATTTCCAGGTCTTTCATGAATTCGGCCACCCGTTCGGGGATAGAACCGAAGTAATGGTCATCCATTTGTTGGTTTTTGGCCGATTCGTGCCCCATCAGCGTGCGCCCGGTCATGAGTAAGTCGGGTCGGGTGGCGTAAAGTCCTTCGTCCACCAAGAAATATTCCTGTTCCCAACCCAAATTGGAAATGACTTTTTTCACGTCAGGCTAGAAGTAGCGGCATACGTCGGTGGCAGCTTTGTCTACGGAAAGGATGGCCTTTTTCAGGGGTGCCTTGTAGTCGAGCGCCTCGCCGGTATAAGAAATGAAAATAGTGGGAATCATCAGGGTATCGCCGAGGACGAAGACAGGCGAAGCGGTGTCCCAGGCAGAATAGCCGCGCGCTTCGAACGTGGAGCGGATTCCCCCGTTGGGGAACGAAGAGGCATCGGTTTCCTGCTGGATGAGCTGCTTGCCGGAAAATTCTTCCACCATGCCGCCTTTGCCGTCGTGTTCCACAAAAGCATCATGTTTTTCGGCCGTGCCTTCGGTGAGCGGTTGGAACCAGTGTGTACAGTGGGTCACACCCAACTCCATGGCCCATTTCTTCATGCCGGCAGCCACGACATCGGCCGTTTGCAGGTCGAGCGACGCACCGTTGTCTATCACGTCGCACATCTTTTTATATACGTCGGCCGGGAGATATTTGAACATCTTCTGGCGGGTGAATACATATTTGCCGAAGAATTCGGACGGTCTTTCGGCCGGGGCCGGAACTTCTACGGCTTTCTTCTTAAAAGCTTCGCCTACAACTTCAAATCTAAGTGAGGATGACATATACCTTTTTGTATTATGGGTTATTTAAATGTTTAATCAATAAAACGGCGGGTGAGCGGAGCGAACTCTTCGATGCGGCGGTCGCGCAGGAAAGGCCACCAGCGGCGCACGTTTTCCGAGCGTTCCAAATCAATTTCCACCACCATGTTTTCTTCCGCGTCGCGACTGGCACGTGCCAACATCTCGCCCTGCGGGCCGACTACGAAACTGCTTCCCCAGAATTGTATGCCACGGGTTTGCCCGGACGGGTCCGGCTCAAGTCCCACACGGTTCACTGCGATGACCGGCAGGCCGTTGGCAACGGCATGGCCCCGTTGTACCGTGGTCCAGGCCTCGCGTTGGCGTTCCTGCTCTTCGGGGGCATCGCTGCTTTCGTATCCGATGGCCGTAGGGTAGATCAGGAGTTCTGCGCCTTGCAGTGCCATGAGACGCGCACCTTCGGGATACCACTGGTCCCAACACACTTGCACGCCTAACTTGCACAACGATGTCGATATCGGGTGGAAACCTAAGTCGCCCGGGGTGAAATAAAATTTCTCGTAATAAGCCGGATCGTCGGGGATGTGCATCTTGCGGTAGGTTCCTGCGATGGAACCGTCGGTGTCGAACACCACCGCCGTGTTATGGTACAGGCCGGCTGAGCGCCGTTCGAATAAGGACGTGACCAGCACGATACCGAATTGCCGGGCCATTTCGCCGAAGAATCCTGTGGACGGGCCGGGAACCGGCTCGGCCAAATCGAAATTCCGCGTATCTTCCGTCTGGCAGAAATAAAGCGAGTTGTGTAACTCCTGAAGAACGACGAGCTGTGCGCCGCGCTTGCATACGTCTTCTATGTTTTGTGCCAACTTGTAAAGGTTGGCTTTGGTGTCTGCGGTATTGGACTGTTGCACCAGTCCTACTTTTATCTTTTTCATGAGGGTGTTCTTTTATTTGAGTACGGGTACGGGAAATTGCATCGTGCAGCAATGCAGCGAACCGTGCTGCCGGATGAGCGGGCGGCAGTCGATACCGACCACTTCATGCTGAGGAAAGGCTTTTTGCAAGGCTTTCCGGGCTTGTTCGTCCAAGGCGGGCTGATGGTAAGTCGGCATCAGTACGGCTCCGTTGACCACCAGGAAATTGGCGTATGTGGCCGGAAGTCGTTGCCCGTCTTCGTCGAAGATGGCTTCCGGCATGGGTAGGGCGACGAGCCGGTAGGGGGTGCCCTGAAGCGTGCGGAACGTGCGAAGCTGTTCTTCCATGCGTGCGAGTGCCTCGTAGTGTTCGTCCTTACGGTCTTCGCATTTCACGTAAGCGATGGTCTGGTCGGGGCAGAAACGGGCTAAAGTATCTATATGGCTGTCCGTGTCATCGCCGGACAAGTAGCCGTGGTCGAGCCATAGGATTCTCTCGACGTGCAGGAACGCTTTGAGCCGTTCTTCGATGTCGGCGCGGTTCAGACGGTCGTTACGGTTGGCCGAGAGCAGGCATTCCGAAGTGGTCAGGAGCGTGCCGTGGCCGTCGCTTTCGATGGAACCGCCTTCGAGTACGAAGTCCAGATGGTCCGTGTACGTTCCATTGAATACGCCTTGTTCCATCAGCTTCCCGTTGATGCGGTTGTCCTGGTCGGCGGCAAACTTCTTTCCCCATCCGTTGAAACAGAAATCCAGAAGCTGCGGTCCGGTCTCGCCTACCAAGGTAATGAACCCATGGTCTCGCGCCCACGTGTCATCGGTAGGGCAATTGGCCCAACGTATTTGCGCGAAAGCCTGTGCTGGAAGTTTCTCTTTCAGGAGAGCCTCTACTTGGGGGCGTTCGGGTGTCACTATTAATAAAGGTTCGCGCGAGGCGATTTCGTAGGCCATCCGCACGTAACAGGCGGTCACCTCTTCCAACATGTAGCACCAATCCGTTCCGGCATGCGGCCATGTGAGCTGTACGCCGCTTTGCGGAAACCATTCCGGAGGCAGGAAAGTGCCCCGGATTTCCGTCTCTTCCGGGCCGTTTACTTCGTCAAAACGTATTTCGTACCAACGTTCCATTGTGCTGTTGCTACGGACTTTGTATTGCAATCCCATAGATAAATCCTGTAATTCGTGTAAATTTACGGGACAAAGATACGAATCTTCCGGAAATAATGGCTTTATTTTTATTAACTTTGTGCATGGAATGGACGAGATGTTGAAAATAGAATCGGCTACGTTGCGGCTTGGGGGGCGTTTGCTCTTCCGGGATTTCAGTCTGGAGGTACGGGCAGGCAAGTGGGTTTGCGTGACCGGTGAGTCCGGTTGCGGCAAGACTTCGCTGCTGCGTGCGGCGTTGGGGTTCCTGCCGTTGGAGTCAGGGCGGGTGTCTGTCGGCGGGGAGGAGTTGACAGAGCGTACGGTGGAGCGTATCCGGAAACGCACGGCCTATGTGCCTCAGGAACTGTTCCTTCCGGCTGAGTCGGTAGAAGAAATGTTGCACCTTCCTTTTCACCTGAAAGCGAACCGGGACAAGGATTTTTCGGAAGAAAAGCTGTTACGTTTTTGGAAGTTATTGGGACTGGAGCGGGACTTGTTCCATCGTAAGGTGGTCCAGTTGTCTGGCGGACAGCGGCAACGTATCATTCTGTCCATGGCCGCCATGTTGGACAAACGCCTTTTGTTGGCCGATGAGCCGACTTCCGCGCTCGACGAGGACAGCGTGGGGAGAGTGTCGGCTCTTTTCCGCCGTCTGACGGCCGGAGGAACGGCCGTATTGAGCGTGTCGCATAACCGGGCTTTTCTGGAAGCCTGCGACCAGGTAGTAAAACTTTGAACGGGCTGTGATGGGAACGGAGGATTTGACTTATACAGGATTGGCCGTCGGCATGTTGCTGATGTTGGTGCCTTTTTATTTTTTGTGGCGTTTCCGCACGGGGCTGCTTTCGTCGGCTTTGTTGGGGACGGTGAGGATGACCGTGCAGTTGTTGCTTATCGGGGTGTACTTGCGTTTATTGTTCCAATGGGACAACGAATGGGTCAACGTGTTGTGGATGGCGGTCATGGCCATCATCGCTTCCCATACGGCTGTCAGCCGCACGGCCTTGCGTCGCGAGGTGCTGCTTCTGCCGGTTTTCACAGGCTTTCTGGTTACGGCCTTGTTGGTGTCGTTGTATTTCTTAGCCTTCGTAGTGCGTGCCGCAGATGTGTTTGCCGCACGCTTCTTCATTCCTGTGGCCGGTGTGCTGTTCGGCAATATGCTGACGGTGAATATCATGGCTGTGAATGTCTATTACAGCGAGCTGCAGCGCGAACAGAATATGTATTATTACCTGTTGGGCAACGGGGCGACCCGCTTCGAGGCCACGTTGCCTTTCCTTCGTTCGGCCGTCATCAAATCCTTTTCCCCGTGCATCGCCAACATGGCCGTGTTGGGCATCGTGTCTTTCCCGGGGACGATGATAGGCCAGATACTCGGCGGTTCGATGCCCGAAGTAGCCATCAAATACCAGTTGATGATAAGCGTTATCACGGTCGTGGCTTCCATGCTTTCGTTGGTCATTACGATTTCGCTTTCCGTGCGCCGTACGTTCGATGAGTTCGGGCGGCTGAAGCCGATATTCAGGAAAGGCCGGAATATTAAATAAATGATAAAATCCGCTAGGTTTCCTTGGAAACCTCCCGTCTTATCCCTATCTTTGCAGAAATTTTCTATGACGTGAAAATTAAGGAAGTAGTTTTTGCCCTTGAAAGATTCGCGCCTTTGCCCTTGCAGGAGAGCTATGACAATGCCGGTCTGCAAGTAGGATTGACAGAGGTGGAAGCATCAGGGGCTTTATTGTGTCTTGACGTGACCGAGGAGGTAATAGACGAAGCCGTTTCTTTGGGTTGCAATCTCGTCGTGTCCCACCATCCGTTGTTGTTCCACGGGCTGAAGACTGTGTCCGACCGCAACTACGTGGAACGGTGCGTACGGAAGGCCATCCAAAACGACGTGACGATATATTCGGCGCATACGAACTTGGACAATGCCGAGGATGGCGTGAACTTCAAAATCGCCGAGAAGTTGGAACTGGAACAGGTGAGGCTCCTTCAGCCACATCCCGTGAAGGTGAAGGACGGCGGGCATGAGTACACCGTCATGGCGGGGAGCGGGGTCATCGGCGTCTTGCCCCAACCGGAGGATTCCCTGAAATTCCTCCAACGCATCAAGTCCGTATTCCATATCGAGTGCCTGATGCACAATGAACTGTTGCAGCGTCCGGTGCGCAAAGTCGTGCTTTGCGGAGGGGCGGGCGATTTCATGCTTGAAGAGGCGCTCAATCAGAAAGCCGATGCTTTCCTGACAGGGGAGATGCACTACCATCAGTACTTCGGCCACGATCAGGAGTTGCAGATTGCCGTCATGGGGCATTACCAGAGCGAGCAATATACGAAAGAAATTTTTTATTCCATCATAGGTGAGATTTGTCCCGAACTGCCGCTTTACATGACGGCGGTGGACACGAATCCCATAAAATATTTGTAATAAGCATTATGGCAAAAGACATGAAGAAAGATGCGACGGACCTGTCGATTGAAGAAAAGTTGAAAAACCTGTACCAGTTGCAGACCATGCTTTCCGAAATCGACAAAATCAAGACGTTGCGCGGAGAGCTACCGTTGGAAGTACAGGACTTGGAGGACGAGATTGAAGGCTTGTCTACCCGTATTGAAAAAATACATGGAGAGATAGGGGATCTGAATGCGGACATTGCGGCACGCAAAGCCAATATAGAAACTTGCAAGGCGGCTATCGAAAAGTACACGCAGCAGTTGGATAACGTGCGCAACAATCGTGAATATGACTCCTTGACCAAGGAAATAGAATATCAAACCTTGGACGTGGAGCTGAATGAGAAGCGTATCCGCGAGGCTTGCGATGCCATTGAACACAAGAACGGGGAAATCGCCCATTGCACGGAGCTGATGGACGACCGGCGTGCGGATTTGGATGTGAAAAAGTCAGAGTTGGACGACATTATTTCCGAAACACGGTCGGAGGAAGAGAAGTTGCGCGAAAGAGCCAAAGAATTGGAGGCTACCATAGAACCCCGTTTGTTGTTGGCATTCAAGCGTATCCGTAAGAACAGCCGCAACGGATTGGGTATCGTTTACGTGCAGCGCGATGCTTGCGGTGGCTGTTTCAATAAAATCCCCCCCCAACGCCAGTTGGATATTCGTATGCGCAAGAAGATTATCGTATGCGAATACTGCGGCCGTATCATGATAGACCCGGAATTGGCCGGAGTGGAAATCGAAAACAAGGCGGTGGAAGAAAAGCCGAAGCGTCGCCGTCGGGCTGCCGCTGCGGCAGAGGAGTAAGCATACCGCTTTTTGGGGTATTCGGGAAAGATTTGCAAACGCGCCTGCGACAACCGTGTCGCAGGCGCGTTTTTCCCTATTGGGCATTCTCCTTTTCGTTTTTCCACATCCTCATGCCGTTTTCAGTCTTTTTGTAAGGGATGTCCCGTGTCGCTCTTCCCGCAGCCCGGATAAGGAGGATTTCTCTGATTGTAAAATAAAAACCGTGTTTTTCCGTCCGGAATCCAAGCCTCGGAAGCATGTAAATTTACTCTCCGCAGAATAAAAAATCAATCTCAGGAGAATGAAAAATCGTTTGCCTGAGATTGATTTTCCGTTTTGCGGAGAATGATTTTGTGTTCTTTTATTATTTATAAATAGTTGTAATATAGTGCTTTATACGTAAAGCTGAATTTTTGTAGAAGAAAATCCCGAATTGTTGGATTATTTTTCGTATATTTGATGTAGTCTGAAGGTATTTAATTGACTACAAATAGATTAAAAGAAACTCGCATGAGAATGGGCAACGGA
>ENA-UEPN01000305-UEPN01000305.1-human-gut-metagenome-genome-assembly--contig:-NODE-305-length-34023-cov-6.707388_pt1 | contig 34023 bp, 23 predicted proteins | sample MGYA00242897_ERZ507910 | MGnify/ENA primary metagenome ERZ507910 (study PRJEB26167, sample SAMN06115525) | human gut metagenome | host: Homo sapiens | place: China:Jiangxi | collected 2015-08-20...
AAGTTACTGGATAGAGGCCAGTATAATTTCAAACGGAAGGGTGTTGGCTTTTTTGTGGAACCAACGGAAGCATGGGTAAAAGCAGACCGTGCCCTTACCTTTTTCATGCTCAACACTCTGACAGACAATGCACGTAAATTCACACCTTCGGGAGGGCAAGTCACAGTATGCGCAACAGAATTGGCAGACGCTGTGGATATTAAGGTCTCAGATACAGGATGTGGACTTACGGAGTCTGAAATAGCACTGATTCTATCTTCAAAAATCTATGATGCCCAACAGATTGGTGTCAATTCTTCGACTGTACGTCCTGAAAAAGGAAGCGGTTTCGGCTTGTTGAATTGCAAAGGTATTATCGAAAAGTACAAGAAGTCGGGAGACATTTTCAAGGTATGCCGTTTCCATATTGAAAGCGAGGAAAATAAAGGAATAAGGCGAAAGGGCATGATGGTGTTGGCGTTTATTTTTTATTTACTCACTTGCGGTCAGTATATGTATGCTGTTCGGCCCGACATTGGCAATGTTCCTCCTCACGAGGAGGCAGACATGAATTACGGAGAGCTTAAATGGGCAGTGTTTTATGCCGATTCGGTCTATTTTGCCAATGTTCATGGCGATTACGACCGCAGTATGCAGTATGCCGATTCCACCTTTAAATATATCAACCGTTATTATGAAGATATCTTGCCGGAAGAATGCGTAAGCCGACAACTGACTGCTACGGGAAACGGTATGGAAGAACTTGAATGGTTATCTTTAGGAGTGAAGGCCGATTACTTTCTGATTATGGGATTTCGAAATGAAATGGCCATTGCGACATTGGCGTTACATGATTGGGAAAAATATGAGTTCAACAACAGGCAGTTCACACATTTATATAAACTGTTGACCAAAGACGGTTCTTTGGAGGAGTTTTACATCCGGCAGCGTGACACACAGAAAAACTTGTCGGTCAGTCTGGTTTTATTGGTCTTCATGCTCTTTATTTTTTCCGTCCTGATATACATTGTTTATTTTCGTCGGCGAATTCTGTTCCGTTTCAGCGTGATGCAGGTTCTTGAAACCAATCATGCCATGCTGAATGTCATTGAAATGTGTACACGTCCGGGACGTACGGACGATTTGGTATCTCAACTCCTGTCAGTCGTGTTGTCCAAGCTTAAAGAATTACATGAAATAAATAGCGTACGGTTGTTGCTATATCGGGGAAAAGGGGAAAAAGTCGGAACGTTTTTACAAGGGGAGGAAGACTATGGAGTATTGGCAGATTCTCTGCTTAGTCAGGCTTATGAAACGGAAAATGTCGTTTTTGATGCAATATCCAACACACAGATTTACCCCTTGCTTCTTCGCCTGAAGGAGAATGAACGTCTCTGCATCGGGTCTGTAGCAGTCAACTATGGGACTTACCGGATGCAAAAAGAAGATTTCATTTTTGAGAATTATATCGTAAACTATCTGGCTATTTTACTGTATGAAGCGGTCATACAGCGGGGGCAAGACCTGGAAAATGTGGAAACTGCAGAGAACGAGAAACAACGTTCTTTGTACGAAAGAACACGTATCAAAGTACAGAATCAGATTCTGGATAACTGCCTTTCCACCATTAAACACGAATCGATGTATTATCCCAGTCGCATGAAACAAATCATATGGAAACTGGAAGAACATGAGGAACATCATGATTTGAAGACGTCCATTCACTCATTAAGGGAGCTTGCAGAATATTACAAAGAAATATATACTCTGCTGTGCGCACAGGCTGATCGGCAGATTGACTCCGAATACTTTAAATGCGAGAAACTTTCTCCGCACATCATCGGAAAAGAGTGGATGAAGGCAATGGAAGCTTGGAGGAAGAGAAAGGCTTATGGCCTTCACCTGTCTTTTGTCGATGATTTGCAGGAAAATATTTTTATGAACGTGGATGCTACATTGGTGCGCTTCATGTTAGATACCTTGACGAAGGAATGGGCAAACCGGTTGGCAGAACGGGAGAAAGAAGGGAGTTTGACGCTTCGTGTATCGGAAGACGATGATTTTGTCCGTTTTACGTTGCTGTCTTCAGTTCGGATTTATGAAGCGGAAGAAGCCATAAGGATATTCCAACCGGATGTCAAGCATTATCCCTACCTGTTGTGCAAGGAAATCGTTCGAGAACATGATAAACTAAATAATTTTTGCGGTTGCCGTATCAATATCGAGACAGATTCCGGATGCAGTATATGGTTTACCGTACCTAAATATAGATGAAATGGGAATGGATTCTTTTAAAATCATTATTGTCGAAGACGTTAAACTGGAGTTAAAGGGAACAGAAGAAATCATCCGTACGGAACTCCCGGAAGCCAAAATCATCGGAACAGCAATGAATGAAAGCGAATTTTGGTGCTTGATTAAGAAAGGAGTACCGGATTTGCTGTTATTAGACTTGGGACTGGGCGGCTCCACGACTATCGGAGTGGACATTTGCAGGCAAGTCCGGTTGGCCTATCCGGAATTACGTATCCTGATTTTCACGGGAGAAATACTGAACGAACGGCTGTGGGCCGACGTATTGAAAGCCGGAGCAAACGGCATTATCCTGAAAACAGGTGAACTGCTCACGCGTAACGATGTGCGACAAGTAATGGATGGCCGCAATTTTGTTTTCAACGAACCAATTCTGGAAAAGATTGTCAGCCGCTTTATGAAATCTGTGGAATCGGAACGTTTACATAAAGATGCACTCATCCATTATGAAATCGATGAATATGACGAACGTTTCCTTCGCCATCTGGCATTAGGTTATACAAAAGAAATGATAACCAACTTACGCGGAATGCCTTTCGGCGTGAAGAGTTTGGAAAAAAGACAAAACGATTTGATTTCACGCCTATTCGATACTGGCGAAAGAGGGGGTATCAATGCCACCCGTTTGGTTGTGAAAGCATTACAATTACATATCATAGACTTAGAACATTTGGAGCCGGATGAGGAATAGGTTCATGATACATCGGAAAGGACACAGTGTGGCTTCCGCACTGTTGTTCATTTTGCTGATTGCCCATCTGCTTCTGCCTCCATTGGCATGGTTGGGAAGTGCCGCAGGTTTCCCTTTGGGCAATCTGTTTTCCAGCGAGGGGATACGATGGTATTATCTCCATATTCAGGATTGTTACCGTTCTCCGTTCATGGCTGTAGTCTTTCCTGTGGTTTTGGTATTTGGAGCGATAGAGCGTTCCGGCTTGTTTGGAATCATTAAGGATTCTATTAGCAAAGGCGTGCCGTTTCTCACTTACCGGCAACGTAAGGCTTGCCTTATGGCCGGTACATTCTTATTATTGTATCTGGCCGGAATGCTGCTTCTGTTGCTCGGTCCGCATGCCATATTGCTCAGTGTGACGGGGCATCTCTATCCGTCTCCTTTTGTTTCCGGTATTTTGCAAACCATGTCTTTAGGTTTTGTCCTGACTTCGTTGTTATACGCTGTCCTAAGCTTTCATTTGCGAGGTTGGGAGGAATGCCTGTCTGTACTGTATTGGGGGATCCAACGTTATGATGTATGGATTCTCATTTCCATGTTGGCCGTGCAGCTTTACAATGCTTTATGCTATGTATGGAACGGTGCTTAAAATGGATGGAATGGATAGTTTTCAAGGCTCAAAGAAGCGTTATTCTTGGGCATTCAGGTGAAAATATCTACTTTTGTGTAAGTATTAGAAAAAAACATGATAAAAGATTTTTTGGAAAGGATAGAGGAAGAACTCAACGAAGAACAGCGCCGGGCCGTTTGTTACGACAAAGGTCCTTCATTAGTAATAGCAGGTGCCGGTTCGGGCAAGACACGCGTGTTGACCTACAAGATAGCTTATTTGTTGGAACAAGGATATAAACCATGGAATATCCTGGCATTGACGTTCACCAATAAGGCTGCAAGGGAAATGAAGGAACGTATTGCCCGGTTGGTAGGCCATGAGCTTGCAGCCGGATTATGGATGGGAACGTTCCACTCCGTCTTTTCCCGTATCTTACGGAAGGAAGCCGATGAAATCGGGTTTTCTTCCCATTTTACCATCTACGACCAAGCCGATTCGCGAAATCTGATAAAGACCGTTATACGTGAAATGGGGCTTGATGACAAGACCTATAAACCGGCAACCATAGCAGCCCATATTTCCAATGCCAAAAACCGTTTAATATTGCCGGAAGCCTATTTGTCTGACAATGCTGTGCGAATGGCAGACCAGGCGGCCAAAATTCCGATGACGGGAGAAATCTACCTTCGCTACATGTCCCGTCTCCGACAAGCCGACGTAATGGACTTCGATGATTTGTTGCTCTATACTTATATTTTGCTAAAAGAGCATCCTGAGGTTTGCGGGAGATATGCAGACATATTCGATTTCGTTTTGGTGGATGAGTATCAGGACACGAATTATGCCCAACACTGTATCGTATGGGAGTTGACTCAGAAGAAACAACAAGTGTGCGTGGTGGGCGACGATGCGCAAAGCATTTATAGTTTTCGTGGAGCAAATATTGATAACATTCTTAATTTCACGCAGAAATATAACAATGCGAAGTTGTTTAAGTTGGAGCAGAACTACCGTTCTACAAAGACTATCGTTTCGGCTGCCAACAGTTTGATAAGCCATAACGACCGACAGATACCAAAAGACGTTTTCAGCGACAAGGAGAAAGGTTCGCCCCTTCATGTGTATTCCGCTTACAGTGATATAGAGGAGGCTGAAATCGTGGTAAACCAAATCGCAGCATTGCGGAGAAAAGAAAAAATGGAATATGATGGTTTTGCCATTCTTTACCGTACCAACGCGCAGAGCCGTACTTTTGAAGAGGCTTTGCGCAAACGGGGTATGCCTTATCGGATTTACGGAGGACTTTCGTTCTACCAACGAAAGGAAATAAAAGATGTGATAGCCTATTGCCGTTTGGCCGTAAATCCCCACGACGAGGAGGCTTTCAAACGGGTCATCAATTATCCGGCACGAGGGATTGGCCAGACCACGGTGGATAAGATTGTATCCGTAGCTTCCACAGACGGGGTCAGCTTGTGGGAAGTGGTGTCTCGTCCCGAGGAGCATTCCTTACCCGTAAATAAGGGCACGATGGGTAAATTGAAATCATTCACGGATATTATCTCCGGTTTCATCGAGGAAACAGAGCAGATGGATGCCGTCTTCCTCACACAGGAAATCATCCGTGAGAGCGGTATAATGAGAGAGATTTTTCAAGATATGAGTCCGGAAGGAATGAGCCGTCAGGAAAATGTGCAGGAACTGTTGAATGGCGTACAGGAATTCGTCTCCAGACGTTTGGAGGAAGGGCAAAGTACCGGACTCAGCGATTTTCTACAGGAAGTATCATTATTGAGCGATTTGGACGAAGACGAAAGTGACGAACAACACAAAGTGACATTGATGACGATTCACTCGGCCAAAGGGTTGGAGTTCCCTGTGGTATTTATCGTTGGAATGGAAGAAAATCTATTCCCAAGTCCGATGGCGGGAAACAGCCAACGTGCATTGGAAGAAGAACGTCGTCTTTTTTATGTGGCTATTACCCGTGCCGAACGTTATTGTTATCTAAGTTTTGCCCGCAGCCGTTATCGTTTCGGTAAAACGGAATTCAGTAACCCGAGTCGTTTTCTGCAAGACATAGACCCACGATACGTGGAAATGGATGCTCAAGACGGTTTTTCGTTCGGACAGGCAAGGCGAAGGAAATTTGCGAGTGAGCGAGCGCAGACCGAACTCCGCTCGAGTCTGCCGAGCGTGAGCAAATTATGCAAGTATGAAGACGAAGATGATTACGGTACATCTTATCGGGAACGGCATCACCGCGCTTACGGAGAAGGTGTCGGAGCAAGTTCTCCTATAGTAGCAAAAGTTTCCGGTTTGAAACCTTTGGGAAGCGTAAACCGACAAGCTCTTATGCGAGATGCAAAATGCGGCGGCGCAGGGCTTACCGTTGTTCCGTCGCCATCCGCATCAGCTAAGGATAACAGTGAGCTACGGGCAGGCATGCGGATTGAACACGAACGTTTCGGTTTGGGGGTGGTGAAAGCTGTTGAAGGCAGCGGAGAAAACACCAAAGCTACCGTGGAGTTTCAAAATACGGGCACCAAGCAATTACTGTTGAGATTTGCCCGTTTTAAAGTGGTGGAGTAGTGCTTTCCGTAAATCGGGTATTTTTGTCTGTAAATCGGGTATGGGGAGTCTGAGTGGGATGCCGTAACTTTACCCTCAAAAAAGACAAGACATGATCACAAAAGTATTTGCATTTTTAGTATGCAGTATCTTAACCACAAATGTTATGGCACAAAAGAAAATCGTACAGACAGCCGGGCGTGACCAGCTTGGTGAGTTCGCTCCTGAATTTGCACGTCTTAATGACGATGTGCTCTTTGGGGAGGTGTGGAGTAGAAATGACTTATTGAGTTTGCGTGACCGTAGTTTGGTTACGATTACTTCGTTAGTCAGTCAGGGTATGACAGATTCTTCGCTCACTTATCATTTGCAAACGGCAAAAGCAAATGGAATTACTCGTACTGAAATATCCGAGATTATCACCCATATTGCATTTTATGCCGGATGGCCGAAAGCATGGGCGGCTTTCCGTCAGGCTAAAGATGTGTGGGCAGAAGATGAAACGGCTGTCGATGCACGGGCGGCATTTCAGAAAGAGATGATTTTTCCTATCGGAGAGCCTAATACGGCGTATGCACCGTATTTCACGGGACGCAGTTACATCGCCCGTATTTCAGATTCACAGATTCCCTTTTCTAATGTCACTTTTGAACCCCGGTGCCGCAATAACTGGCATATCCATAGGGCTACAAAAGGAGGAGGACAGATGCTCGTGGGGGTCGCCGGACGAGGATGGTATCAAGAAGAAGGCAAATCTGCTCAGGAGATACTTCCGGGCACGGTCATCCACATTCCGGCTAATGTGAAACATTGGCATGGTGCTGCAGCCGACAGTTGGTTTGCTCACCTTGCTTTCGAAATACTTGGCGAAAATACATCGAATGAGTGGCTTGAGCCGGTAGCAGACAAGGAATACGACCAATTGAGATAAAACAAAAACACTCCGTAAACCTGAAGCTTACGGGGTGTTCTCCTATTTGTGCCGGTGAGCGGGGAAGCAAGTTACTTGGTATCCGTATAACCGTCTGATTTCAGCAGTTCCACTATACGCTGCTTCCATTCCCCTTGGATGATGATTTCACTGTCCTTCACGGCACCGCCTACGCCGCACTTCGTCTTCAGCATCCGCCCCAGTTCTTTCAAGTCGGCCTCTGCACCGACGAAGCCTTTCACCACGGTGACCACTTTTCCACCGCGATTCTTGCGTTCGATACCCACTCTCAGTTTCTGTCGGTTTTTGGGAGGCGTGTCAGCTTCCTCTTCCTCGCTGCTATCGAATGCGAAATCAGGGTTGGTGGAATACACCATCCCCAATCTCGATTTCCAGTCGTTGTCCCTTGCCGGCATGGTTTAATCCTCCATCAGTTTCCGGTAACGGATGCGTTTTGGCTCTTCCAGTCCGAGACGTTTCATCTTGTTGCTTTCGTATTCCGAGTAACTGCCCTCGAAGAAAAACACATTGCCGTCGCCTTCGAAAGCAAGAATGTGCGTACAGATACGGTCGAGGAACCAACGGTCGTGGCTGATGACCACGGCGCAACCGGCAAATTCCTCCAGACCTTCCTCTAAAGCCCGTAGCGTATTCACGTCGATGTCGTTCGTCGGTTCATCGAGTAGCAATACGTTGCCCTCTTCTTTCAGCGCCATGGCCAAATGCAAACGGTTACGCTCACCTCCGGAAAGTACGCCGCATTTCTTTTCTTGGTCTGCTCCGGAGAAATTGAACCGGCTCAGGTAGGCACGGACATTGATGTCGCGGTTTCCCATACGTATCAGTTCGTTACCGCCGCTCATGACTTCATACACGCTCTTTTCCGGAGAAATATCCTTGTGCGTCTGGTCTACGTAAGCTAATTTGACGGTTTCACCGACTTCGAACGTACCGCCATCCACATGTTCCAACCCCATAATCAAACGGAAAAGCGTAGTCTTGCCCGCACCGTTGGGGCCGATGACACCCACGATTCCGTTGGGCGGAAGCATGAAATTCAGGTCGTTGAACAATACCTTATCGCCAAAAGCCTTCTGTACGTGTTGCGCTTCGATAACCTTGTTACCCAAGCGCGGACCGTTCGGAATGAAGATTTCCAACTTTTCCTCTTTCTCCTTCTGATCTTCGTTAAGCAATTTGTCGTATGAATTCAGACGGGCCTTACCCTTGGCTTGTCGTGCCTTCGGTGCCATACGCACCCATTCCAATTCGCGTTCCAAAGTCTTCCTCCGCTTGCTGGCCGTCTTCTCCTCCTGTTCCATGCGTTTGGTCTTCTGCTCCAACCAAGAAGAATAGTTACCTTTCCAGGGAATACCCTCGCCGCGGTCAAGTTCCAGAATCCATCCGGCCACGTCATCCAAGAAATAACGGTCGTGCGTCACGGCAATAACCGTGCCCTCGTACTGGTTCAAATGCTGCTCCAACCAGTCGATGCTTTCAGCATCCAAATGGTTGGTCGGCTCGTCGAGCAGCAATACGTCCGGCTTCTGCAGCAAGAGGCGGCAAAGTGCCACGCGTCGACGTTCTCCTCCCGAAAGGTTTTCCACCGGTTGGTCGGCAGGCGGACAGCGCAAGGCATCCATGGCACGTTCCAGTTTGCTGTCTAAGTTCCAGGCATCCGTGGCGTCGATGATGTCCTGCAGTTCCCCCTGGCGGGCAAACAAGGCATTCATCTTATCTTCATCCTCATAATATTCCGGAAGACCGAATTTCTGGTTGATTTCTTCATATTCCGTCAGGGCATCCACGATAGGCTGTACACCCTCCATGACCACTTCCTTCACGGTTTTGGACGGCTCCAACTGCGGTTCCTGAGGCAGATACCCCACGCTGTACCCCGGCGAGAATACCACTTCGCCTTGGAAATCCTTGTCCAGTCCTGCGATAATTTTCATCAAGGTGGATTTTCCGGAACCGTTTAAACCGATGATGCCGATTTTAGCCCCATAGAAGAAACTCAGGTAGATGTTCTTCAATACTTGTTTGTTGGTCTGGCGGATGGTCTTACTCACGCCGACCATGGAGAAAATGATTTTCTTGTCGTCTACTGTTGCCATAAGTTGTTTTTGTTTTTATGGAGTTAAATGAATAATCCGATGGAAAGCAATGCCCCGAACAGGAAGATGTTGCGTGCTGTTTCGCCTAACACCCCGTTCAGTTCCCGGCCTCGCTTAAGCCCCGTCATACGTCTCCAAGTGACGGTATGCGGTATGAGATAACACACCGGAAGGAGGGCTGCCACAGGTTTCCCTGCTAACCACATCGTCTGGCAAAGCCCCACAGCCGCAATGCCGAGCCAAAGATAAAGATTTTCTGAGGCTTTTTCGCCTATTCGTACGACTAAAGTGATTTTTCCGCCAACTTTGTCGTTGTCGCGGTCACGATAGTTGTTCACCACGAGCAAACAGTCTATCGCCAGACCGCAGGCCAAAGACAACGCCCATACCTCGGGCACGACCGTACCGCTCTGCAGATAGTACGTGGCACCTACCGGGATGAGACCGAAAAACACCAGTACGAGCAGGTCGCCCAACCCGAGGCGGGCCATACAGGTGGTATAAAGAAAACAGAACACCACGCAGCACACACCGACGAGCACCATCGTCCATCCGCCGTACCACACCAACGGCAAGCCGGTGAGGCAGGAGAGGAGCGTGGTGCAAATGATTCCCCGGCGCATGGCAGGCAATGTAATCCAACCTTCGGCACAGGCGCGTTTCGGACCAAGACGCTTCTCGTCGTCCAACCCTTTCTGGAAATCGTAATAATCATTGATGAAATTGGCATCGATTTGCATGAGGAATGCAAAAAGGAAGCACAATAAGGCCGGAACCGGACGGAAGAATCCGTCGTTCCAAGCAGCCGAAACCCCAATCATGACCGGCACGGCCGCTCCCGTCAAGGTCTTGGGACGTGCGGCCAACATCCATGCATGCGGTGAGTTCGTAGAGATATGAGACATATTTGCCATGGGTTAAGAATCACTATGATTTTTCTCTTCGGGGATTTCTCCTTTTGGGAACCGTTCGATGGTTGCTGTGGCCGGACCGGCCTTCGGACCGTCGTCTGCCCTCCAAGTCATAACATGCATTTTCTTTTTTGTTCCATTCCACCGGACGTGTACGGTCGAAAAGCTTGTCAGCCAAGTCCTTTCTTCCGATGCGACGCAGTTCCGCTTTTATTTTTGGCTGTTCTTCCGGCTTGTACCAGAAGAAGAACATCCGTTGTGCCAGTTTCTCGCGAGGCGATTTCGCGCTATATACCGGTTCGAACGTATAAGGATGGTAGCCTGTGGCCCAAGCCTCAGTGCTCACGGTCATGGGAGTGGGCGTAAAGTCTTGCACCTGTTCCAGTTGGAAGTCCATCCTTTTCGTCAGCACGGCCAACTCCGCCATGTCTTCTTCCGTGCAACCCGGATGGCTGCTGATGAAGTAAGGGATGATTTGTTGGCGCAGCCCGGCTTCCCGGTTAATTCGATCGAATATGTCCTTAAACTCCCCAAATAGCCGGAAAGAGGGTTTACGCATCAGCTCAAGCACACGCTCCGACGTGTGTTCCGGAGCAACCTTCAGCCGGCCGCTTACATGACGCGTAATCAGTTCACGGGTGTATTCGGCATTCACTTGGTTGATACGTGCGTCTTTTGCATCATGCAAAAGCAAGTCGTAACGCACCCCGCTGCCGATATAGCTCCGCTTGATGCCCGGCAAAGCGTCTACGGCATGGTAAATGTCCAACAAAGCCGTGTGGTCGGTATTCAGGTTCGGGCATATTTCCGGATCGATGCACGACGGGCGTTTACACTTCTCGCACGCCTTCAGGTTTTTCCCCTTCATGCCGTACATGTTGGCCGAAGGGCCGCCCAAATCTGAAAGGTTGCCTTTGAAATCGGGCATCTCCGTGATTTGCCTTACTTCTTTGAGGATGCTTTCCTTGCTGCGGTTGACGATGAACTTGCCTTGATGGGCAGAAATCGTGCAGAACGCACATCCTCCGAAACATCCCCGGTGCAGGTTCACCGAAAACTTGATCATCTCGTACGCCGGGATGCGCTTTCCCTTGTATTTGGGATGGGGCAGGCGGGTGTAGGGCAAATCGAACGAATGGTCTATTTCATCCTGCGTCATCGGCGGATAGGGTGGATTGACCACTACATACCGTCTGCCGGTGGGTTGGATGATGCGCTGCGCGTGGTATTTGTTGCTTTCTTCCTCAATATGCCGGAAATTTTCGGCCTGCGCCTTCATGTCTTTCAGACAGGTCTCGTGGGCGTGTAGGATGAGGTCGTCGGGAACGATTCCGCCGGGAATATCCTCCTTATTATATATAGATACCGTTTGGGGAATGCAATGCCCATGCGTAATCACGTCGCGGAAAGTCTTCATGCCGACGCGGGCCGTACCGTCCTCCGCGTAATCCAGATGGGCATTTCCGTCTTCTATGGCCATCTGCAGATGGTTTGAAATTTCCACCACCGCCTTTTCTCCCATACCATATATAATCATGTCGGCTCCGCTGTCGCATAAGATGGACGGGCGGAACCGTTCCTGCCAATAATCATAATGCGTCAGGCGGCGTAGAGAGGCCTCTATCCCCCCCAGTATGACCGGCACATCGGGATAAAGCTGTTTCAGGATCTGGCTATACACTATCGTGGGGTATTCCGGACGAAGGTCGTGCCGCCCGTCCGGCGAATATGCGTCCTCGCTCCGCAGGCGGCGGTTGGCCGTGTATTTGTTCACCATCGAATCCATGCAACCTGGAGCCACACCGAACCACAGGCGCGGCCGTCCCAGTTTCTTGAAATCGCGGAAATCACCGTGCCAGTCCGGTTGGGGAACAATCGCCACCCGGTAGCCTTCGGCCTCCAAAATGCGCCCGATGACAGCTGCACCGAACGATGGATGATCCACGTAAGCGTCTCCGGAGAACAGGATAACGTCCACATCATCCCATCCCCGCAACTCCATTTCTTTTTTGGTCGTGGGGAGCCAGTCAGTCAAACGGAAATCTTTCATCAAGGTCTCCTATTCCTTTATTCTTCCAATATGTTTGCTTGTTCTATCTCTTGATGCGTTTTCAACCAGTTTACGTATAATTTGACTAACTGGTTCAATCCGAACGCCTTCATGTTGTCATGGAAAAGCACGCCTTGGCACAAATCGACAAGGTCTGCCTTGTCCGGTTCAGCCTCTATCAGGGCACGGACGTTCAGGCGCAGTTTCTCCAACACCATCTCGTCAATGATGCCGCTACTGTCCACCAACTGTTGGAAAAGCCCGTATCTTTCAATCGTTTTGAGATTCTCGTCGGTGACGAACATCTGACGTGAACCTTTGGCATTGGTCTGTATCTCGTACATATTCTTCTATTTTTAGACATTACGACTGCAAAGATAATACAAAAAAGTGAGATACTGAGTAAACCGCAGAAGAATGATTGGAAATTAGCTGTTTACGGAATATTGACGATTTAGGTGAGTGCCAACGGAAACCTTCCGAAAGCCAAGTTGAACCATAGATACGTTACTATCCCGTTACCGTATTTGCGTAACGGTAACGGTACGGAAAAGGGTGGCAGAGCGAGGTAAAAACAGCACTTAATCAGGCGTTTGGCGGTTTTGGAGCGCAAAAAGTCTTTCGGCAGGTTCGATTGCCGTAATCCGCCGTGGTTTACATACAGCCCGACAGCTCTACACAAGGTAATTTTGCAAACAAAAAAAAGTAGAGCCATGAGCAGAAGTACATTCAAGATTTTATTTTACCTGAAGCGCAATGCGCCGAAGAAGAACGGGCTGATACCGGTCATGTGCCGTATCACGGTGAACGGAAAGATAGCACAGTTCAGCTGCAAGCTGGACGTGGAGGAGAAACTGTGGAGTGTGGAAACGGGGCGTCTGACCGGAAGGAGCAATGTTGCTATGGAAGGCAACCGTATGCTTGACAAAATCCGTGTGGGTGTGAACAAGGCATATCAGGACGTATGTGACCGCGATACCTATGTCACGGCTGAAAAAGTGCGAAACGAGTATCTCGGTATGGGGATGAACCACAAGACGCTGCTTGCCGTGTTCCGGCAGCATAACGATGATTATGCCAAGCTGGTCGGCAAGATGAAGAGTCAGCGCAGCTATTGGAAATACGAGGTCGTTTACAAGCATCTTTCAGAATTTGTCAGGACACGCTACAAGGTGGAGGACATCGCCCTGAAAGAACTTGCCCCCGCCTTCATCACGGACTTCGAGCTGTTCCTTCGCGTGGAGAAAGGACACTGTACCAATACGGTATGGTCGTACATGATGCCGTTCAAAAGCATTATCTTTACGGCCATCAACAACGGATGGTTGCAGCGTGACCCGTTCTATGCTTATCATATCACAAAGGAAGATACAAAACGCGGCTACCTGACGAAAGAGGAAATTACACAGATGATAAACGGCACATTCAAAAAGAAGAACTACGGACTGATACGTGACCTGTTCGTCTTCTGCTGTTTCACAGGGTTGAGTTGGCGCGATATGGCAAACCTGACGGAAGAGAATCTGCAAATCTCTTTCGACGGTCATCTTTGGATAAAGACGAGCCGACAGAAAACGGGAGTGGAAACGAATATCCGTCTGCTGGACGTGGCAAAACACATCATTGACAAATACAAGGGGGCTTCAAAAGACGGCAAATTACTGCCCGTCCCATGCTACAACATTTGTAAATATGGTATCAAACAGGTGGCAAAACAATGCGGGATAAACAAAAACGTGACATGGCATCAAAGCCGGCACAGCTACGCCACGACAATCTGTCTTTCCAACGGAGTACCCATTGAAACCCTGTCTAAACTGATGGGGCACACAAGCATCCGCTCGACACAGATTTATGCGAAGATTACGGCTGAAAAGATGAGCCGGGACATGGAACAGCTCTCACAAAGGCTTGCCCCGATGGAAAAGCTCATCTGCCAAGCCATATAGAAGTCAAACCTGAAACAAAGTGAAATATGAAGAGAGGTATCATAACAATAGAAGGCAGGACGGTGGTCATACCCGATACGGAAGTATGGATGACAGCCGGGGAGATAGCAAACCTGTTTTATGTACGCGGCGTGTCGGTAGAAGCCGCCATCCGGAAATTACTGAAAGACCGTGTAGCGGACTGTGCGGACTGCCGCCGCATACGTCTGGATGAAAAATGTTATACAAATGTTTACGGCATGGGAACGGTCATAGCCCTGTCCTTCAGGTTCGACACGGGCGCGGCTGCACTGTTCCGCAAATGGCTCGCCCGGACGGTGGCACGACCGAAAAAAGGGACTATGGTCCTGCTCCTGCACCATCAATGTGGGACATATTGCTAAATCCCGGAAACATGGCTTACAAAAACATTTGTCGGGAGGCGGCAGTCCGTATAAAACTGCCCGCCTCCCGATTCTGTCATCAAATCACCGTGGGTGTCAGTCAGCCTTGCGGTAGTTACGTTCCAATACTTTCTGGATGTCGCTCTCTCGGTAGAGAGTCTTGCCCCCAAACAGGAAATATGGTAGTACCCCTTCATGACGGTACTGCTGCAAGGTACGCCTGCTCACGTGCAGCCTTTGCATCAGTTCCCTGTCGGTGAGGTAACGCTCGCCACCCAACGGCGGAATATAACCGTCAGCGAGTCTGTCTGCCATTTTCAGGCTTCTCCTTACGGACTGCATGGCATCCGCCATCACTCCGCAATCCTTTGTCAATACCTTATCGCTCATCTTACAACGGATTCAGTGGCACAACCGGAAATCATACGGACGGCAATGCCGTTTCCGGCATCGGTACGAGCCGCTGCACATCTTCCGGCTTGTAATAAAACTTGCGTCCGATTTGCGAGAAGGCAATGCCGTGCCTGTCGCGTATTGCCTGCAATGTCTTCGGTGTGACATGCAGCACACGGCACACGTCCTCCGTATCCATCCATTCGGCAAGACGACGGTCGCCACCCTTTTCGGCGAGCGTCCTTACCCTGTCTTCCAATGCCTTCACTCCTGCGAGGAGCATCTCGAAGGCGGTCTTCTCAATGATTACTATTTCCATTCCTACAAAATTTTATCGGTTTGCCGCAAAGTTAGGCGTACTTACGACGGAAACCGCCGGATTCGGGTACGGTGGCAGTTTTTGGCTCCGTTCTCTGTGCCTGTTTAGGACATTCGTGATAAGACTTTCAAGACACGTTTCCCGGTATTTCAAGCTAATGGAACCCTTTTGAAATCCCATCAGAACGGGGAAATCCATAAAAATCTCACGTAAGTTACGGGTAAGTACCGTGTCCGCCCATAGAAAACAGGCGAATTTTGCTCTCGACAAATTGATTTATTAACGAATTAAAAACAAGCAAGGACATGGAAATCATCACAATGGAAAGCGCAGCCTATAAGGAGATTGTAGGGCGCATCGAGGAGATTGCCTCCCATGTGAGGAAACACAGCCCGGAAAAGCGGGACAGCGGAACTGTCGGACTTCTTGACGGCAGTGAGGTGATGCGCCTCCTGTCGATAAGCCGGCGCACCCTGCAACGGCTTAGGGATGAAAGGCGCATCCGGTATGCCATCATACGCGGGAGTTGCCGTTATCCTCCGGACGAGGTGGAGCGCATTATCCGGGAGAACGTCATCAAGGCATCACCGGAGAAACTCGAAGAACTGAAACACAACTACCTGCTCCGCACTGGCAGGAAGCCGGACGGAACTTAAAATTTTATTCACATGACGGATTTTTTAGACAGAAAGACCTTCGAGGACTGCATGAGGCAGGTGTTCAGCCGCCTTGACCGGCAACAGGAAATGCTCGCTTCCATGCAGGGGGACAAAAAGGAGAAGCCTCCCCTGACGGACATGCTGGAGAACGATACGATGGACAATCAGGATGTATGTATGCTGCTCCATGTGAGCAAACGCACCCTGCAACGTTACCGCAGCGACGGGCTGCTCCCATACCGGATGCACCGCCACAAGACCTATTACCGAAGGTCGGACGTGGAGATGTTCATCACCACCCATATGAAAGAGATACTCCGGGACAGGACATCGGAAAAAACGGATGCAGCCGGGATAAACTCGAAGAAAAGAAAAACGAACCGAAAAAAGTAAACAAAAATGGAACAGAAAAAGAAAAAAGAAGAGGACGTGCTGGTCGTCCGTGACGAGAAGACGGGCGAAATCAGCGTAGTTGCCGGATTGGACGGCAAGGGCTACCCCAAGACGGCACAGGCGAAGCCGGAACACTCGCAGGAGTTCCTCCGCTTCGACCGTCACGGGGACATGATAGACAACTTCTTCAGGAACTTCTACCGCCAGTGCAAGGAGCCGACACGCTTCGGCTTCTACCGGATAGCGGCGGACACGGCGGATGCCCTGCTGCCAGTCATCCGGGAACTGCTGAAAGACCCGAAGGCAAACGCTGAACTGCTCGCTCCGCATAAGGTGGACACCTCGGCATACCAACAGCAGGCGGAAGCACAGACTGAGGGGCAGATGCCAAAAACAGAAGAAGCGAAAAGAGAAAATGTCGAAGATGTGGAGCAGAAAGCCGACGAAGCAACGGAACAGCAGCCGGAAACACAGGCTGAGGAACTGATGCCGGAAGTGGAAGAGGCGAAAAAAGAAAACACCCAAGAAAACGATGTGGAACAACAAACAAATGAGAAAATGGAAGAAATGAAACAGAAAAATCAGGAACAGCAGCCGCAGGCAGCGGAAACGCAGGAGGTACAGGGACAGGAACCGGCACAGGACGGGCAAACGCAGGCGAAGCCGCAAAGACCGAACCTGATAGCGGACGGCGATGTGGACTGGAAGGAACTGGAACAGTTCGGGGTGAAAAGGGAAAACCTGTCCGAAAAGGACATGAGAGCCCTGATGAACTACGGGAAGACGGGGCTTGTGACGGTGAACCCGACCTTCGGCGGCGATAGCTACGAACTGCAAGCCCGACTCTCGTTCCAGAAGACGGAAGACGGCAAACTGAAGCTCACTCCCCACTTCGTGCGCCATGAGCCGAGGCTTGACATCCCACACAACGGCTACACCTTCACAGACGAGGACAAGAAGAAACTGAAGCAGACAGGCAATCTGGGCAGGCTGGTGGATGTGGCGGACACGAAAACCGGGGAGATGCGTCCGTCGTACATCAGCATCGACCGCCTGACGAATGAAATCGTGGACATTCCGGCAAGCAAGGTACGCATCCCGGACAGAATCGGACTGACGGAACTGTTAAAACCGGAACAGGAAATCCTGCGTGCAGGACTGGCACTGCCCAAGGAGGTGACACTGAAGAACGGGCGCAAGTTTGAAGCCGTGCTGCAAGTGAGTGCGGAAAAACGCGATGTGGAGTTTGTGCCGGAATATCTGTGGCAGGGACAATCGCAGCGACGCGGGAACGGACAGGAGAAGAAACAGAAGAGCCCGGAAGCCCCGGATGCTCCCGGACAGCAGCAGAAGGAAGACGGGAATCAGGAGAACGGACAAAGGCGCAACCGCTCGTGGACAAACGAGGACGGCAGCATCCGCCCGATAGGGAAATGGAAGGATGACAAGTTTACCGAACAGCAGAAGGCGGACTATGTGGCGGGCAAGACCGTGGTGCTCGCCAACGCGAAGGATGACAAGGGACAGCCCTGCACGAAATACCTGAAGTTCGACCGCGAGAAAGGCAGACCGCTGACCTATTCGGAAAATCCCGACCTCGCGCAGACCGTCGCCCCGTCAAACGAGAGCCGCACGCAGCTCGCCGTGAACAACGAAGGCAAGACCAACGAGGCGACCAAGCATCTGAAGGAGCCGCTCACGCAGGGACAGACCGCCCCAAAGGACGACACCCAGCAGAAGCAGCAGACGAAGAAATCCAAAGGCATGAAGGTTTCCTGAGTGCCGCCACTGAATCCATGACAAGAGAATAAGCAACGGATTGAAACGGGGCTTCATGCGCCATGCACCGCATATCCCACGGATACAGGCGCACCCCGTTTCATCCCCAAGGAACAAAAGTATCAACCTATTAAAACAGAGAAAATATGATTACCATACTGGCAGAAAAACCGAGCGTGGCGCGTGAGATAGCACGCATCACCGGAGCGATGAAGAAAGAAGAAGGATATTACACCGGAAACGGCTACCATGTGACATGGGCACTGGGGCATCTGGTACAACCCGCCCTGCCGGACGGCTACGGCTTCAAGGGCTTCCGAAGGGACAGCCTGCCCGTGATACCGGAGGAGTTCATGCTGATACCCCGACAGGTAAGGACGGACAAGGGCTACAAGGCGGACGCGGCGGCGGTGAAACAGATAAAGGTGATAACGAAGCTGTGGCAGGAAAGCGAGGGCATCATCGTGGCGACGGACTGCGCCCGCGAGGGGGAACTTATATTCAGATACCTGTATGCCTATATTGGCTGTACTTTGCCATTCCAAAGATTATGGATAAGCTCGCTGACCGACGCCGCCATCCGCAAGGGATTGAAGGAACTGAAGGACGGGCACGAGTACGACACCCTCTATCTGGCGGCGAAGGCACGCAGCGAGGCGGACTGGCTGGTGGGCATCAACGGCACACAGGCACTGACCGTAGCCGCAGGACGGGGCACATATTCGGTGGGGCGCGTGCAGACACCCACGCTGGCGATGGTCTGCAAGCGGTACTGGGAGAACAGACGCTTCACGCCGGAACCGGTACACCAGCTGCATTTCTCCGTGCCGTCGGTAGATGTGGACACGGTGGTGAAGTTCGCTTCCGTAAAGAAATGGCAGGACAAGGAAGAGGCGGCTGCACTATATAACAAGGTAAAAGAGAAGATGTGCGCCACCGTGACCAAAGTGGAAAAGAAGGAGAAGGTGGAGAACCCTCCGCTGCTGTACGACCTGACCACACTGCAGAAGGAGGCGAACACGAAACACGGATTCACGGCGGAGCAGACGCTGGAGCTGGTGCAGAAACTCTACGAGGCGAAGCTCGTCACCTATCCGCGAACATCGAGCCGCCATATCCCGGAGGATGTGTTCGAGGAAGTGCCCCGGTTGCTTGAACGGCTGGCAGGACACTCCGCCCTTGCGGAGAAAATCGGGGAACTGGGAGAGCTGAACCGCCGGAGCGTGGACGCCTCGAAAGTGACCGACCACCATGCCCTGCTGGTGACGCCGAACCGCCCGCTTGCCCTCTACAAGAACGAGCAGATTATCTATGACATGATTGCCGGGCGCATGGTGGAGGCATTCTCCCCGGAGTGCGTGAAGGACACGACAAGCGTGGAAGCCGAATGCTGTGGCGTGGCATTCGAGGCAAAAGGCTGCATCGTGCGCAAGGAAGGCTGGCGCGGCGTATATGGCGAGGACAAGGAGGATACACTGCTGCCGGACTGGACGGAGGGCGACACGCTGGCGATGGCGGGATGCTCGATGAGTTCGGGAATGACCCGACCGAAGCCCCTGCACACGGAAAGCTCGCTGCTGGCGGCGATGGAGACCGCCGGACGCGAGGGAGTGGAGGACGAGGAAGTGCGCCAAGCCCTGAAGGACTGCGGCATCGGCACGCCCGCCACCCGCGCCGCCATCATCGAAACGCTGCTCAGAAGGGAGTACATGGTGCGCATGAAGAAATCGCTCGTGCCGACGGAGAAAGGGCTCGCCCTGTATTCCATCGTAAAGGGAATGGACATCGCCAACGTGGAAATGACCGGGCAGTGGGAAGCGGAGCTGGCAAAGATAGAAAAGGGAAAGACACCGCACGAGGCTTTTATGAGGGACATAGAAAGCTATACCCGCAAGATTACCACGGAGCTGCTCGCCTCGGACAAGATTTTCGGGCACAAGGCTTCGGGCTGCACCTGTCCCAAGTGCGGCAAGGGCACGATGCAGTTTTACGGCAAGGTGGTGCGCTGCGACAATCCGGAATGTGCCCTGCCCGTATTCCGCCAGATAGCCGGAAAGACGCTCACCGACGGGGAGATGACCGATTTGCTGACGAAAGGAAACACGGGTGTCCTCGGCGGCTTCAAGAGCAAGCAGGGCAAGCCGTTCAGCGCGGCGGTCGCCTTCGACGCGGATTTCAACACGAACTTCGTCTTTCCCGAAGCTGGAGGCGCAAGAAAAGGCACGAACATGAAAGGAAAACGAAAATAATGCGTAACTTCGCCACTGGTTCATGTCATAATCTGTTTCAATTCGTTGATACTCTTTATTCACATGGATTTAGTGGCGGCACCCGGAGAGATACCGGGTGCCTTTTTATTTCCTTTCCAAAATCATTCATCCACTAAATCCATAAGAAAATGAAACAGAACAAGAGAACCGCTCCGGCGGAACTGTCCTACTACGGGCTGTACCTGCTGGACTACCTGAGAAAATACCATCCCGACAAAGTATCCGACACCGGTCTTATCTCCGGGCGCGAGGAAGCCGCCGCCGAAACCTTCGAGAAGGCAAGGCTGGAGGGAAGCTCCACGGAAGCCGCACAGGAGGAAGCCATGCGCGTCCTGCTCGAAGGACTCCACTTCTCCCCCTACGCCCTGCTGCGCGAGGTGGTGGAGAACGAGTTTGCCGACGAGGTGGCGGCATCCGACCGCGAGGCGTTCTGCCGGAAACTGTTCCCCTATCTGAAAAAACTGCTCGGCGGTTACGACACGTCGGACGATGCCTTCGCCCTGTCGCCCGACCACGACCTGCTCTACACGGAGCTGACCGGAACCGTCATGCTTTATCTGGAGTCCTATGGCATTCAATAGGAAACAGAAGCTGAGGGACAACATAGAGGCGATACGGACGGCATTCACGCTCGACCGGGAAGGGCGCACGCCCACCGAAAGGGAGCGCGTGCTGCTGGGGCGGTACTGCGGCTTCGGGGGACTGAAGTGCATACTGAACCCGGCACGGGAACTGACGGATGCCGTACACTGGGCGAAATCCGACCTCGAACTGTTTGCCCCGACGGTGGAGCTGCACCGCATCATCCGGGAAAACAGCCGGGACGACATGGAGTACAAGCGTTATACGGACTCGCTGAAAGCCTCGGTGCTGACGGCGTTCTACACGCCGCAAGCCATAACGGACACCATAGCGGACGTGCTGCACGACCGCAAGGTGCGCCCAAGGCTGGTGCTGGAGCCGTCGGCAGGCATGGGCGCATTCATCAGCCCGGTGCTGTCGAACAACCCGCAGGCGGAAGTGATGGCATTCGAGAAAGACCTGCTGACGGGCAAGATGCTCGGATACCTGTATCCGCAGCAGAAGATACGCACGGAGGGCTTCGAGAAAATAGAGAAGCCTTTCCTGAACCATTTTGACCTTGCCATTTCCAACATACCCTTCGGGGACATCGCCGTGTTCGATGCGGAGTTCAGCTGCAGCGGTTCCTTCGGCAGACGGTCGGCACAGAAGGCAATCCATGACTACTTCCTGCTGAAAGGGCTGGATGCGGTGCGTGACGGGGGTATCGTGGCGTTCATCACCTCGCAGGGGGTACTGAACAGCTCGAAGGTGTCCGTGCGCAACGAGATGTTCCGGCAGGCGAATCTGGTGTCGGCTGTCCGGCTGCCCAACAACCTGTTCACCGACAATGCGGGCACGGAAGCGGGCAGCGACCTGATAATCCTGCAGAAAGACCTGCAAAAGAAGGAAATGACATCCGATGAAAGGGTACTGACCATTATACAGACGGAACATCACAGCGGACTGACGGACAACGCCTATTTCGCGTACCACCCGGAACGCATCATCCATACCGAAGCGAAAAGGGATACCGACCCCTACGGCAAGCCGGCGATGGTATATACGCACAGCAGCGGTGTGGAAGGTATCGCGATGGATTTGTATAAAATGCTGCTGGAAGACCTGTCGGTACGGCTGGACTTGGAACGCTACAACGGCATCGGGCATGAAAAGCCGGAAACAAAACAGAACATTGTTGTGCAATCTTCCGGCATTGAGGTGAAAAGAGAAAATTCCCTTTCAGGTACGGATGAGCAGGCGGACGCGAAAAGAGAAGAGAACCGGGTGCAGCCGCAAGCCCAGCCTGCAAAAGCCACAGCCCATACGGTGGAAACCAAGCAGCCGGAAGCCCCGGTGATGGATTTGTACGACCTGTTCGGCTACACACAAGAGGAAAGGCGGCTGGCGGAGCGCGGACTGAAGCCGGAGCGGAAGAAAGGCGGCAAGTCCAAGCCGAAGAAGCCGGTGCAGGCATCGCTGTTCGTGCTGCCGGAGGACGGTACGGGAATGAAAGCGGACAAAGGAAAGACAGAAGCAGGTGCCGCCATTACCCCGGAAGAGGCAAAGGAAATGGAGGAAATCATCCGTGGCACAGCAGAGGTGGAAGCTGCCCCGGTGGAAACGACCGCACCGAAAGCAGAGGACAGGATACCGCTACAAGAGGACGGCGACCCAGAGGACGCGGTTTACCGCAGCCTCGACTGGGAAACGAACCCGCCCATCAACGGATTCTATGAAACGATGATGTCGCTCACGCCGGAGCGACGGGCGGAACTGCGCCGGCTCGGAAAGGCGAAGATGGAAGCCAATGCCGCCAGACAGGCAGTCGGAACAACGGAGGCGAAAAGAGAAAAAGCCCATGCGGATAAACCGGCAGAACCGCAAGGCACTGCTGCCACAGCGGTCTATCCGATAGAAAACGGATTCGAGGCGGAACGCGACAGGCGGATTGCGGAAGTGGAGAAAGCCCTCCGCGCGGAGGAAGCCGCCCTGACACCGGAAGAGCGGCAGCGCAAGCGGGAGGAGGAAATGATGCCCCGCCCGTACAGCCGACCGCTGGAGCCGCACCTGAAGGACGGCTCGCTGGTATGGGTACACACGCAGGGCGTGCGCTATCAGGTGGGCGTGCTGAAGGACGTGACCCGCTACGGGGCGACCTTCCAGCCGCTGGACATGGAGGGGATGCAGAAGGAGAAGGCACAGCTGTACATCTCGATGCGCGACACCTACGAGCGGCTCTATGCACAGGAAGCGGAGCGGCAGGAGGCAAACGACATGCTCCGCCGCCACCTGAATACCTACTACGACGAGTTCACGATGCGGTACGGCTGCCTGAACGCCAAGCAGAACGTGAAGCTGCTGATGATGGACGCCTCGGGGCGCAACATGCTGGCACTGGAACGCAGCGAGGGCGGCACGATGGTGAAGGCGGACATCTTCGACCATCCCGTTTCCTTTTCGCAGGAAACGACCGTCGCGGCGGAATCGCCGGAGGAAGCCCTGTCCGCCTCGCTCAACCGCTACGGCGGGGTGAACCTGCCGTATATGGAATCCCTGTGCGACATGGCACGGGCGGACATGCTGGAAGCGTTGAAAGGCAGGGTGTACTACAACCCGATGGCGGGGAACTACGAGATTGCCGACCGCTTCATCGCCGGGAACGTGGTGGTGAAAGCAAGGGAGGTGGAGGAATGGGTAAAGGGACACGAGGGGGACGAAATGATGCCGCAGGCACGGGAGGCTCTGGCGGCACTGCGCGAGAACATCCCCGAACAAATCCCGTTTGAGGACTTGGACTTCAACTTCGGCGAGCGGTGGATACCCACGGGAGTATATGCAGCCTACATGAGCCGCCTGTTCGACACGGACGTGCGGATAAGCTACTCGGAGAGCCTCGACGAGTATTCGGTGGCGTGCAGCCACAAGACGATGAAAATCACCGACGAGTTTCTGGTAAAGGGGTACTACCGCCACTATGACGGGATGCACCTCTTGAAACACGCCCTGCACAACACCTGCCCGGACATGATGAAGAAAGTCGGCGAGGACGAGCACGGAAACGACGTCAAGGCACGCGACAGCGAGGGCATACAGCTCGCCAACGCGAAGATTGACGAAATCAGAAACGGCTTCACCGAATGGCTGGAGGAACAGTCGCCGGAGTTCAAGAAGCGGCTGACGGACATGTACAACGACAAGTTCAACTGCTTCGTGCGCCCGAAGTATGACGGCTCGCACCAGACCTTTCCCGGACTTGACCTGAAAGGGCTGGGAATCACCGACCTGTACCCCAGCCAGAAGGACTGCATCTGGATGCTGAAACAGAACGGCGGCGGGATAGCCGACCACGAGGTCGGAACCGGCAAGACGCTGATAATGTGCGTGTCAGCACACGAGATGAAGCGGCTGGGACTGGTGCACAAGCCGATGATAATCGGGCTGAAAGCCAATGTGCGCGAGATAGCGGAAACCTACCGCAAGGCATACCCCAACGCCCGCGTGCTGTACGCATCGGAGAAGGACTTCGAGGCGGCAAACCGCGTGCGCTTCTTCAACGACATACGGAACAACGACTGGGACTGCGTCATCATGAGCCACGACCAGTTCGGGAAGATTCCGCAGTCGCCGGAGCTGCAACAGCGCATATTGCAGGCGGAGCTGGACACGGTGGAGGAAAATCTGGAGGTGCTCCGCTCGCAGGGTAAGGACGTGTCACGCGCCATGCTGAGGGGACTGGAGAAACGCAAGTTCAACCTGCAAGCCAAGCTGGACAAGGTGGAACATGCGATAAAATCGAGGACGGACGATGTGGCGGACTTCAGGCAGATGGGCATCGACCACATCTTCGTGGACGAGAGCCACCAGTTCAAGAACCTGACGTTCAACACCCGGCACGACCGTGTGGCGGGGCTGGGAAACTCGGAAGGCAGCCAGAAGGCTCTGAACCTGCTGTTCGCCATCCGCACCATTCAGGAGCGCACGGGAAAGGACTTGGGCGCGACGTTCCTGTCGGGCACGACCATCAGCAACTCGCTGACGGAACTGTACCTGCTGTTCAAATACCTCCGCCCGAAGGAGCTGGAAAGGCAGGACATCCGCTGCTTCGACGCATGGGCGGCAATCTTCGCCAAGAAGACGACGGACTTCGAGTTCAACGTGACGAACAACATCGTGCAGAAGGAACGCTTCCGCTACTTCATCAAGGTGCCGGAGCTGGCGGCGTTCTACAACGAGATAACGGACTACCGCACGGCGGAGGACGTGGGCGTGGACAGACCGGACAAGAATGAGATACTGCACCACATACCGCCCACACCCGACCAGGAGTATTTCATCAAGCAACTGATGAAATTCGCCCAGACGGGCGATGCCACGCTGCTGGGACGCGGAAAGCTGTCGGAAACGGAGGAAAAGGCGAAGATGCTCATCGCCACGGACTACGCGCGGAAGATGGCACTGGACATGCGCATGATAGACCCAGAATATGAAGACCACCCGGACAACAAGGCGAGCCACTGCGCGAGGACGATTGCGGAATATTACCGGAAGTATGACAAGCAGCTCGGCACGCAGTTCGTATTCTCCGACTTGGGTACCTACCAGCCGGGCGGGTGGAGCGTATATACCGAAATCAAGCGCAAACTGGTGGAGGACTACGGCATACCGGCACACGAGATACGCTTCATTCAGGAATGCAAGAGCGAGAAGTCAAGGAAAGCAGTGATAGAGGCGATGAACGAGGGATACGTGCGCGTGCTGTTCGGCTCGACCTCGATGCTTGGCACGGGTGTGAACGCCCAGCGCAGGGCGGTGGCCATCCACCACCTCGATACGCCGTGGCGTCCGTCCGACCTCGCCCAGCGTGACGGACGGGCGGTGAGAAAGGGTAACGAGATAGCGAAGCTGTATGCCGACAACAAGGTGGACGTAATCATCTATGCGGTGGAGAAGTCGCTGGACTCGTACAAGTTCAACCTGCTGCACTGCAAGCAGACATTCATATCGCAGCTCAAAAGCGGCGCAATGGGCGCGAGAACCATAGACGAGGGAGCGATGGACGAGAAGTCGGGCATGAACTTCTCGGAATACATGGCTATCCTGTCCGGAAACACCGACCTGCTTGACAAGGCGAAGCTCGAAAAGAGGATAGCCTCGCTGGAGGGAGAGCGCAAGTCCTTCCACAAGGGCAAGCGCGAGTCGGAACTGAAACTGGAAAGCAAGACCGGGGAACTGAGGAACAACCAAGCCACCATAGCCGCCATGACGGAGGACTGGGAGAAGTTCACGGCTGCCGCACAGACGGACAAGGAGGGCAACCGGCTGAACCTGCTGAAGATTGACGGGCTGGATTCGACAGACGAAAAGACAATCGGAAAGCGTTTGCAGGAGATAGCCAAGAACGCCACGACGGGCGGGCAGTACAAGCGCGTGGGCGAACTGTACGGCTTCTCCATCGAGGTGGTCAGCGAGCCGACGCTCAGGGACGGGCTGGAATTTACCGACAACCGTTTTGTGGTGGCGGGCAACTACAGGTACAACTACAACAACGGGCATCTGGCGATGGCTGACACGCACGCCGCCGCCACGAACTTCCTGAACGCGCTGGAGAAGATACCGGGCATCATTGACCAGCACCAAAAGAGGAACGAAGTGCTGGAGCAGGAAATCCCGCAGCTCCAAGCGATAGCCGACAAGGAGTGGAAGAAGGAGGACGAACTGAAACAGCTGAAGTCCGAACTCGCCGCACTGGACCGCAAGATACAGCTGGAGCTGGCTCCTCCGGTACCGGAAAAGAACGAGAACAACACCCCGCTCCCCGCACAGGCGGAACAAGCGAAAAGACAGGAAAGCTCGCATGAGGACTTTGTACGTGGTCACCTAATAATAGGAAGACCCGGATTATTAGAATCCAAAGGCGTAAAACTTTGACACAGAGTCCTTGATAAAAAGGTCGATGGTGAAGATTCTCATCATCGACCTTTCTTTTCTAATATTTTTCAATTAAAAATAAAAGAATGTGCAGCGTTAAATCATAATTATGACGTATCTTATTGTGAGAAAAAACAGTAACTTTGCATCATAAACCAATAAGCATAACAATGGAACCATCTATATACAGTTTTTCACTTTGTATTGCGCTGCCGTTGATGTTATTCTTCGGCTTTTATTTTTTGTTTGCCAAGACACCGGAGAAGAAAATTTTCAAAAATTATCTCTGCTCCCGACGAATAATGGGTATGGCACTGCTGTTGCTTGCCGCCAATTATTCGGTACATTTCTTTTTCGGGATAAGGTTCAAAAATGTCAATTCGGCCATATTGATGAATCTGTCCACCTATTTTTTGTGCTACTATCTGTTCAGCTCGGCAATGATAACACTGCTCGACCGTTTCTACATAACACGCAAAAGGTCATGGACACACATTATTCTCTGGTTCATTTTCTCCGCCCTTTCCGGAGTCACATTGTTACTGTTGCCGGGCGGTACCGTGCAGAAGGTCACATTGCTGGCTTTGGCTGCATGGCTGGTGGTTTACGGACTTGTGCTGGCCCGCAGAGTTATTGTCGCATACCGAAGAGCCGTCCGGATTTTCAATGACACGCATGCGGATGATATAGGAGCATACATAAAATGGTTGTCCACCTTTACCTATTGGGCACTTATCTTCGGTGTCGGATGCGGACTGCTGACATTTCTGCCCGACGAATATGTATTTATCTGGATTCTTTCATCAATCCCGTTCTACATCTATCTTTTTCACAGTTATCAGAACTACCTGCTGTTCTATGAACAGGTGGAAAATGCTTTTGAGCAGGATATACAATCAGAAGAAGAGTTTCTGACAGACAAGGGAACAGATTCTGAAATGGTTTTTGAACAGGAAAGCCCTGTGTCCTATACTGAAATCATAGAGAAGGTGGACAGTTGGATAAAGACAGACGGTTACATCCGGCAGGGACTTACCCTAAAAGAACTTGCCGAAACACTTCATACCAACCGTACCTACCTTTCTGCTTATATCAAGAGCACGTATAAAATAACATTCCGCGAATGGATAACCGGTCTCAGGCTGGAGTATGCGAAAAACATGCTGAAAGAACATCCTGAAATCAATGTGCAGAAGCTGGCCGAGACTTCCGGTTTCCTTTCCCGCAGTAACTTTATCAAAGCATTTACCGAGAAGGAAGGATGTACGCCTGCCAAGTGGAAAAAAGCAAATCTGGAATAATTTGTGTGGTAAAAAGCCACCGAAAAGAGTCACAGAAGCCCATTTTCAAAAAGTGCTCAAGCGACAAAAAAGTGCTCAAACAACAATTTGAAAAGTGCTCAAACGACAATTTTCATAAAGTACTGAAATTTAACGGAAAAAGTTTTTGGACGGTTACTGTCATTTATTACCTTTGGAGGAAGACAAAGATAATAAACACCAGTTTATATGAGCAGAAAAATAACTTTTCTTACCCTGTTTCTGTGGCTGACGACGGTAACTTTTCCTGTCTTTGCGCAGCAGAAAGCAGACACGACCTACACCTTCCGCTTCGTTCCGCAGAAGGATATGTTCTACGTGCCTTGGAACGGCAATGACACGGAACTTGCCCGCCTGTTGGAATGTATCGAAAACAACAAAGCAACAATTCTTGACGGCAAGCTGCCGCTACTGGTTGACGGCTACTGCAACTCGCTGGGCAGTGAAGCCGAGAACCTTGCCATGGCGAAAATCCGTGCCAACCGCGTGAAATCCGAACTGATTACGCGCGCGAAAATAAAAGAGGAGAATTTCATTACCCGCAACCATGCGACTGAGGGTGATTTTGTCACCGTACGCCTGACGGTACCAGTAAAAGAAACAGCCGCGACGGATGCGGAAGCGGAAGCACGACGCAAGGCGGAAGCCGAACGACTGGCAGCCGAGAAGCGTGCCGAACAGGAACGGCTTGCCGAAGAGCAGCGCAAGGCGGAAGAAGCCCGACTTGCCGCTGAAAAGGCAGAAGCCGGGAAAGCCGCTCAACAAAATACACTTGCCGACACACCGTCAGAAACAAAAATCACAAGCGATTATCATCTCTCCCTGCGTGCCAACTTGCTGCGTTGGGCAACACTCACACCCGATTTAGGGCTTGAATGGCGCATCTGCCCGTCGTGGGGCATTGCCGTAAACGGTTCGTGGACTTCATGGAGCTGGAGCGACAAGAACCGCCGCTATGCCCTCTGGGAAGTAATGCCGGAAGTACGTTACTATATGGGTGAGAAGAAAGCCTGGTATCTGGGCGCGATGTTCAAGACGGGCGAGTTCAACTACAAGCTCTCCGACACGGGCAAGCAGGGCGACCTGATGGGGGGCGGCATCACAGTCGGTTACCAGCTGCGGCTGAACAAGGCACTGAATCTTGATTTCAATCTCGGTCTGGGCTACCTGAATGCCGACTATGAGAAATATGAGGTCATCGACGGCGTGCGTGTACGCCGTGGCAACGAAACAAAGGATTGGTGGGGCCCCATCCATGCCGGTGTGACATTGGTATGGCAGTTATTCTAACACGGAGGAATCGAATATGAAAGCAAGACAATATATCAATATGATGGGAATGGCAGCCGCCGTGCTGCTCTCTTCCTGCGTGAAGGACACGCTCTATGACACGCCGCACCCCGACTACGGGAAGATAGCGGTGACGGCCGACTGGTCGGCACGTGGTGAGGGCATTGACATTCCCGCCACATGGACGGTCACCATGGGCGACTATACGGGTACGGAGACTTCCGCCACCCATGCCCCCGACCATCTGTTTGCTCCGGGCAGCTACACCCTTGCGGTGTGGAACCCGACTGAAGGAATCACGGTAAGCGGCACCACCGCCACCGTCGCCACAGCCACGGGAAACCGGGCGGGCACGGATGCCTTTGTGAACAATGCTCCGGGGTGGTTCTTCACCTATACGGAACAGGTGACCATCGAGAAAGACAAGGATTACCCGCTGACCGCCGCGATGAAGCAGCAGGTACGCGAGCTGACGCTTGTCGTCGAACCTACCGGTGATGCCGCCGGACGCATCACGGAGATTGCCGCCTATCTGACGGGCGCAGCCGGAACACTCGACTTCGCCGCCGATACCTACGGAGCCGCTTCGAGCGTCGTGCTTCCCTTCACCAAGATTACCGAAGGGGCCGATGCCGGCAAGTGGAGAGCCTCGGTGCGGCTATTAGGTGTAACCGGAACGGAGCAGCTGCTGACGGGTGAAATACGCTATGCGGACGGCAACCCGACCCCCACTACGCTGAAAAGCGACCTCACGGAAGCCCTCATGGAGTTCAACACCGGAAAGGGCGAAACGCTGACCCTCGGCGGAACGCTGGAAACACCGGATGAAGTGGAAATCAAAGGAGCCACTATATCAGGTTGGAAAGAAATAGATAATGGTGAAGTAAACGCAGATTTGTAACAAATAAAATGACAGATATAATGAAGACAAGATTTTTTGCACTTGCAGCGCTCGCCCTCACGCTGGCCGCCTGCACACAGGACGAACTGGCCGACGACAACCGTCTGCCCGAAGGTGAATACCCCGTAGTCATCCGTGCCACCGGACTGTCCGTAGAGGCAACGCCGCAGGCAGCCCCCACCACCCGTGCCACCGTGGACGGCGACTGGCAGGGTGTACAGACCGTGGCACTCAAGATGGGCGATGCGGTAAAGGAATACACCGTGACCGCCACGGATGCCGACGGATACAAGAGCGCCACGCTCTCACGCGAGAACGACCCGCACTACTGGACCAGCCGCGACCCGATTACCGTATCGGCATGGTGGCCCCTCGATGATGCAGACATCAAACAGATGCCTGCCGTAAAGGTGGCCGAAGACCAGAGCAAGTTGGCAGACTTCCAGAACAGCGACTTTATCTCTGCTGAAAACCAGACGGTAAAATTTGACAATCCGACTCTTGAATTTACCCACCGCACGGCACGCGTGGCAATCGAACTGAAGCCTGGCACGGGATTCACGAGTGTGGACGGTGCCACGGTGAGCCTCGTGAGCCTGTCCGCCGATAACGGCAACCCGACCACCATCAAGACCTACCACGCAAGCGGCAACAACTACGAGGCACTGACCGCCCCGCAGACCGTTGCGGCAGGCAAGCCGTTCATCCAGGTGGAACTTGGCGGCGGCACCTTCTACTTCCGCCCGCAGAACGACGTCGTATTGGCGGCGGGCAGCCGCTATACCTACACCGTCAACGTCAACGCCACCGGCCTGACGCTGGAGGGCTGCACCATCGGTGGCTGGGCTGACGGCGGCGGCGAGAGCGGCGCAGCCGAGGATTTGGGCCATACTATACAGAGCGACGGCAGCTACACGGTCTATAACGCCAACGGGCTGCTGGCATGGAACGAAGCCGCACGAAAAGACCTCAGCATCAACTGCACCCTCACCGCCGACATCGACCTGACGGACAAGGAGTGGACACCGATAGGTGATGGTGTCACTTCTGAATACGGTTACCAAGGCATCTTCGACGGACAGGGACACCGCATCAAGGGGCTGACCATCACTACCGACAGTCCGTCCGGTGAGAATGCTGCGTTGTTCGGCGGTATCGGCGGCAACGGCGAGGTGAAGAACCTGCAACTGGTGGATGTGAACTACGATGTGAAACAAATCGGTGTGTCCGGCGGCATAGCAGCCGGCAACTTCGGCACCATCACCGCCTGCTCCGTAACGGGAACGATTACTACTGCAGGCAGCGATTCCGGCGGTATAGCAGCCGGCAGCTACGGCACCATCACCGCCTGCTGGTTCAACGGAACCATAACAGGATCTAACTGCGGTAACATAGCCTCTAGTAACTCTGGCACCATCACCGCCTGCTATTATGGCCAGAATGGGGAGTCTGGAGTACGATTTAATTATGGCACCGCCGATACGGAGCAAATATTCTCCGGCGAATCCTGGCAGCCAGCCATAGACGGCATGAACCCCGCCCTCACCGGCAACGACTACCAGTGGGCACCCGGCACCGACGGCCTGCCCGTACTGCAAAAGAAACAATAACGACCTCTAAACATCACGCATCATGAAACGAACAACCATCCATATATCCGCAGTCCTCGCCCTGCTGCTCGGCCTTGCCGCCTGCACGCGGGACGAAGCGGGCTTCCTGCCGGAAGGGGCGGAAGGCACACCCATCGTCTTCACCGCCACGGGGCTGAATCCCGCCGCCACCGCCACCGCGGGCACCCGTGCCCCCGTGGACGGAGACTGGGAGGGCGTGCAGAGCGTGGCAGTCCTGATGGACGGCACGGTGAAGGCGTACAACGTGACGCCCTCTGCCGACCAAAAGAGCGCCACGCTGACCTCCGCCGACCCCCACTACTGGAGCAACCACGAGGACATCACCGTCACGGCGTGGTGGCCCTACACCGAGGGCGAGACAACCCCGCCTTCCGTGGTGGTAAGAGCCAACCAAAGCATGCAGGCAGACTTCGAGGGAAGCGACCTCATCGTAGCCGACAGGCAGCCGGTGAGCTACGGCAGCCCCACGCTCCGCTTCACCCACTGCACGGCGCGGGTGATCATCAAACTGACGGGCTACACCGAGGGGCTGGCATCCGTGCGGCTGGCGGACCTCTCCACCGAGGGCGGCAACCCCGCCACCATCATCCCGCATGACGAGGGCGACAACACCAGGTCAGCCCTTGTCGCCCCGCAGACGGTGGCAAAGGGCACGGCATTCATCACCTGCCTATTCACCGACGGCAAGGTCTTCGTCTATAAGATGCAGAACGATACCCACTGGCAGGCGGGCGAGGAATATACCTACACCGTCTCCCTCGCCGCGGCAGACCCGGGCTATACCATATCCGAAGGTGAGAAACAGTAAACCGTCGGGCGGGAAAAGTTCCGCCCGAAACGGAAGATAACCGAAGTATAACCCCAATAAAGAAAGGAGGACGTGATGGAAAGCACGGAGAATCCACCAGTGAGAGAGGTCGTGTCTGCAAAATTTTGTCAGGCACAGACTAAATTTGTACATTCAATTGATAATCAATTGGATGATTCTTAGAGTAGTATTTATCAATAATTAAAAGTAAAAACTATGAACGAACAGAAATTGCCCGAGAACACTAAAAATGAAGTAAAGGAAACTGCTGTTCCTGTGGTTTCAAATGACTCTCAAGAAATTAATAATGATACTCCTCCTAAGTTAAAGGATGATACCGGCTCCAAAGGTGATACTGACCCCAAGGATGCTCCCAAACCAGATACACAAAGCGATAACTCTGGTGACAGCCTTACGAATGAGCCATTTATAGATTTAATCTACAATCAAATAGATAGTGTAATCGGAGGGGAAAACCCTAATCAGTTTCTCTGTCTGACCCTGCCGGGGCAAGTACTTACTGCCAAGGACTTTGCTTACGACTATAAAAACAATGCTGAAAAGGGACCTACAGTGGAAGCAAACGAATCGCGTTTGGCCAACAAACTCTTCGACCCCTGTCGCATTACAGGCGGTGATAATGGTATGACATTACCATACCAGTACCGTTCGGCCCTGGACACATTAACTCCTAAACTGAACGAGAAAATAGCCAAGGCGAAGAATCAGTTACGCGAGCTGCTACTCACCCCATATCCTTATGATTTCGGAAACGGAGACACGAAAACTTATACGCTTCAGGAGGTATTCTACCGCCTTTACGATGAATATGTAGCGGCAGAACAGGCATGGACTGAAAAACAGAACAAGAAAAAGGAAACTTTGAGAAAAACATATCCTAACATTTCAGAAGAGAACAACATCCAGTACAATAATGAGTACCTGCAGTGGTATGAGACGGTTGCCAGAAGTGAATCAATGGAACTGAATGAGAAGCGTGCAAAAGTGTTGTCCGTCTTCGCTCCCAACGATATGGACATACTGAACGGAGTCCTTGACAGTGGTTCAGGTGCGGAGTTGGAACAGGCCAGACAAATACTGGAAAACATACAAAGGCAGACTCCAGACGGAGGTATAGTCTATCCTGTAAAATTCAACCCGACTAACTGGTTTGAACTATTGAACACATCCTTTATCCCGTCTGACTTACTTGAATCCCCGGAATCATTGGCCATGAGATTGCGTAATCTGTCAACACGCAGAATAACTCTTTCTTCAC
>ENA-UEPN01000312-UEPN01000312.1-human-gut-metagenome-genome-assembly--contig:-NODE-312-length-33628-cov-6.788322_pt1 | contig 33628 bp, 26 predicted proteins | sample MGYA00242897_ERZ507910 | MGnify/ENA primary metagenome ERZ507910 (study PRJEB26167, sample SAMN06115525) | human gut metagenome | host: Homo sapiens | place: China:Jiangxi | collected 2015-08-20...
GGTAGGAACTGTCTTTGCAAAGATTAGTCTATATATGGAACAAAGCAAGAAATTTATCTCTCCGGGGGCATGGATCTCCATGACTTATCCGGCAGACTGGAATGAATTCGAGGACGGGGAAGGCTCTTTCCTTTTTTATAACCCCAATGAGTGGACCGGTAATTTTCGCATTTCGGCTTTCAAAGGGAATGCTACATATGGCAAGGACTCCGTGAAGCAAGAGTTACGGGAAAACTCCTCTGCCATTCCGGTTAGGATAGGCCGGATGGAATGTGCATATAGTAAGGAGATGTTCGAGGAAGAAGGTGCGTACTATACTTCCCATTTATGGATAACGGGCGCGGATGAAGTTGCCTTTGAATGTTCGTTTACGGTGAAGAAAGGAGAGCCGGTTGCAGAAGCGGAGAAGATTATCGCTTCGCTGGAAACGCGGAAGGATGGAGTGAAGTATCCAGCGGAGATAATTCCGGTGCGCCTTTCGGAAATCTACCAGATTAATGAAGCATACGAGTGGGTGGATACTACTATAAAGGAATCGTTGAAGAAGGATTTCCAGGGAGCCGAGGAAGACATTGCCAAGATGCAGCAGATGATGGAAGAAAGCAACATCGGTCCTAAGAAGAAGGATGCATGGCTGGCTTTTGGCATCGCGCTTTGTGTTATTTTCGCCAATGAAGTGGACGGTATGGAATGGCGTACCTTGGTGGACGGAAACCGGGAAGCGCCCATATTGCTGAACACGTCTACCGGTGAATGGATAGACCCCATGAAGCTGGTTTGGAGCAAAGTAAAGGCAGGAGGTAAAGTGAATCTGCCGGAGATATACAGCTCCTTGTTCTAAGGTCCGGTCATCTCGGTACTGTGATTTTCAACTTTCAATTTTCATTTTTCAACTATTAAAGCATTGGCAGCAGTAAATTCAATTCTTCAGGTGGAAAACTTGACCAAGTCGTTCGGTGACTTGGTACTATTCGAAAATATTTCTTTGGGCTTGTCCGAGGGACAGCGTGTCGGGTTGATAGCCAAGAACGGCAGTGGCAAGACGACATTGCTCAATATCCTTTCCGGCAAGGAAGGGTATGACAATGGCACCATTTCCTTCCGTCGTGATTTGCGTGTGGGTTATCTGGAACAAGACCCGCAATATCCCGAAGAGCTGACCGTGCTCGAAGCGTGCTTCCATCATGGCAACAGTACTGTCGAGTTAATCAAGGAATATGAACGTTGCATGGAAACGGAGGGGCATCCCGGCTTGGACGAAATTCTGGTGCGTATGGACCATGAAAAAGCTTGGGAGTACGAGCAGAAGGCGAAACAGATTCTGTCTCAACTTAAAATACGTGATTTCAGTCAGCACGTAAAACATCTGTCCGGCGGGCAGTTGAAGCGTGTGGCACTTGCCAATACCCTTATCACTGAACCCGATTTGCTGATACTGGACGAGCCTACCAACCACCTCGACCTCGATATGACGGAGTGGCTGGAGGAATATCTCCGCCGGAACAACCTCAGCTTGCTGATGGTGACGCACGACCGTTATTTCCTCGACCGGGTATGCTCCGAAATCGTAGAGATAGACAACCGGCAGATTTATCAGTATAAAGGCAATTACAGTTATTATCTGGAGAAGCGCCAAGAGCGTATCGAGGCCAAGACTGTGGAGATAGAACGTGCCAATAACCTCTACCGCACAGAGCTGGAATGGATGCGCCGCATGCCGCAAGCCCGCGGGCACAAGGCACGCTATCGGGAGGATGCCTTTTACGAGTTGGAGAAGGTGGCTAAGCAGCGTTTCAACAACGACAATGTAAAGCTGGACGTTAAGGCTTCTTATATAGGCAGTAAGATATTCGAGGCAGACCATCTGTACAAATCCTTTGGTGACTTGAAGATTCTGGATGATTTCTCCTACATCTTCTCCCGTTACGAAAAGATGGGTATCGTAGGGAATAACGGTACGGGCAAGTCGACCTTCATCAAGATACTGATGGGGTTGGAGCAGGCAGACAGCGGTACGCTGGACATTGGCGAGACGGTCCGCTTCGGTTACTACTCGCAGGACGGCTTGCAGTTTGACGAGCAGATGAAAGTGATTGATGTAGTGCAGGACATTGCCGAAGTCATAGAACTGGGCAACGGCAAGAAGCTGACGGCATCGCAATTCCTGCAACATTTCCTGTTTACTCCCGAGACACAGCACAGCTATGTCTACAAGCTGAGTGGGGGAGAACGCCGCCGCCTCTATCTGTGTACGGTCCTGATGCGCAATCCCAACTTCCTGGTGCTGGATGAGCCGACCAATGACCTCGATATTGTGACGCTGAATGTGCTGGAAGAGTATTTGCAGAATTTCAAAGGATGCGTGATTGTGGTGAGCCACGACCGTTATTTCATGGACAAAGTGGTAGACCATCTGTTAGTGTTCAACGGACAAGGGGACATCCGCGACTTTCCCGGCAACTATACACAATATCGCGACTGGAAAGATGCGAAAGTCCATCAGGAAAAGGAGAAAGAGAAAGAAGCCGCCAAGGCTCAGGAGGACAAGACGGCGAAGGTGCGTCTGAACGAAAAGCGGCGCATGTCTTTTAAGGAAAAACGCGAGTTTGAACAATTGGAGCAGGAGATAGCTGACCTGGAAACCGAAAAGAATGCAATTGAAGAGGCTTTGTGCAGCGGTACTTTGTCTGTGGACGAACTGACGGAGAAGTCGAAACGTTTGCCGGAATTGTCGGACTTGATTGACGAAAAAACATTGCGCTGGCTGGAGCTGAGTGAGATAGAATCGAACTGAAGTTCGAAATTGAAAATTAAGAATTAAAAATTAGAACTGAGAAAGTGGGAAATCTGACGAATTATCATAGCCATAGCCTTTATTGTGACGGGCGTGCCGGCATGGAGGACTTTGTGCGTTTTGCATTGAGTGAAGGTTTTACATCTTATGGCTTTTCATCGCATGCTCCATTGCCTTTTTCTACGGCATGGACTATGGAGTGGGATATCATGGACGACTATCTATCTGAATTCCATCGTCTGAAGGAGAAGTATGCCGGACGTATCGAACTGTATATCGGTCTGGAGATTGATTATCTGAATGAAGCGAGTAATCCGTCCATCGCCCGTTTCAGGGAGTTGCCGTTGGACTACCGTATTGGTTCTGTACATCTTCTCTACAATGACAAAGGGGAAGTGGTGGATGTAGATGTACCTGCGGATACCTTTAAGACCATTGTAGACGGACATTTCTGCGGTGACTTGGAGCATGTGGTCCGTCTCTATTATGGTAGGTTGACGAGGATGCTCGAGCTGGGTGGTTTTGATATTGTGGGCCATGCCGATAAGATGCACTACAATGCAGCATGCTATCGCCCGGGATTGCTGGACGAGCCTTGGTATGATGAGCTGGTTAGGGCGTATTTCGCAGATATTGCCCGTCGCGGCTATCAGGTAGAGGTCAATACCAAAGCCTATCATGACCTGGGTACTTTTTACCCCAATGAGCGGTATTTCTCCTACCTGCATGATTTGGGTGTACGTGTGCAGGTGAACAGTGATTCACACTATCCGGAACGGATAAGCAACGGACGTCCCGAAGCCTTGCGTGCCTTGAGGAAGGCTGGGTATGAATCGGTGATGGAACTACACGGAGGAGAATGGAAAGAGATGCCTATCGTGTTTTGAGTGAATAGGATACAAAAACTCCTGACTTGCCTTTTTGTAAAGGTAGTCAGGAGTTTTTTCTTTCTATTATGAACTATTCTGTTTTCAGTAAAAAGTCGTCAATCGCCTTTTTGTAGGTAGCCTTATCGGCTGCTCCGCGGAAGAGCTGAGGCTCTCCATTCATAGGGATGAATACAAAAAGAGGGATGCTTGTTGCATTGAACAACGCTGCCAGTTCCTTTTCCTTATCCACATTGACTTTGTAGACAACGATTTTATCGGCATACTCTTTGGCCAGTTCCTTCATAATGGGAGCCACCATGCGGCAAGGTCCGCACCAGTCGGCATATAAGTCTATGATGGCAGGCTTGTTTCCCTTGTATTTCCAGTCCTGCGATAACTTCTCCGTTTGTTTGAGCATAGGCCAGCATGCTGGAAAACACGAGGGCAACCATTGCTATAATCTTCTTCATTTCTTCTTGTTAAGAGTTTTGTTCTATAACGGCTTTCAAATCCTTACCGCTGATGACACCCGAATGGCGCCATACGGCTTCACCTTTCTTAAATACGATAAATGTCGGTACTGCTTGTATGCGGTAGCGGGCAGCAAGTTCTTCGTGCTGGTCTACATCTATTTTGGCAATACGGGCAGCATCTCCTATTTCGTTTTTGAGTTCCTCCAGTACCGGATGCATGGCCTTGCACGGGCCACACCAGGTTGCAAAGAAATCAACTAAAACGGGCTTTTCTGATTGTATCAATTCTTCAAACTTTTCCATAATTTTTTCCTTTCTGTTTTTATTTATTTGTAATGATAACAAAATAGGAGGAGGATTTGTTCGCTAAATCATTATTTAATCGTCATCTCTTCAATGAGATGCGAAGCTCCCGCGTATTTGTCGATGATGAACAAGGTGTAGCGGATGTCTACACATGCTGCTCGTTGGGAGGACGGACGGAAGGCAATGTCGCCAGTCAGACCTTCGTAATTGCGGTCAAAGCCGGTACCTATCAGTTCTCCTTTGGCATTGAACACTGGGCTGCCGGAGTTTCCACCGGTATTGTCTGTGTTGACAATGAAGCAGATGGGCATTTCGCCGTTCGGCATGGCATAACGTCCGAAATCCTTTGCCTGATACAGCTGTTTCAGTTTGGCGGGGACTACAAACTCCCAATTGTCGGGATCTTCCTTTTCCATAGCTCCTTTCAGAGTGGTGTAGTAATCATATTTCACACCGTCTGCCGGAGCGTAGGGGAGCACTTGACCGTAGGTCAGGCGCAAGGTGGAGTTGGCATCCGGATAGATGGGCTGGCCGTTGGCAAGCTTCATGTCCATCATTCCCTTTACCCATACCTTGTGGGCGGCATTGTAGTTTTTATTGGCATCCATCATGGCAATGGAGGTCTGAAGCAGGCCGTCTGTGATGGAATATTTCAGCAAGACCATCCAGTCTGTATTAATCTTGTAGAGGCTGGGCTTGCGGATGAACTTGGCAAAGTTCTCCTTGTTGCCGAAGATGGAATGTTCAAAGCAGGCGTCGATGAAAGCGTCGCTGTTGCCCTTGAAACGCTTGTCTATGATTTGGAAAATACCGATGCGTTGTTCGGCAGGGATATACTTCATGTAGATTTTCAGCATTTCCTTGCCAACGATACGTTCCACTTCGGGGAAGGGGACAGAGGCGAAGTAGCGGTCGGCTGCCTTCTGAAGGCTGTCTTTAGCTGCTGCAATCTGTTTCTTGTCCTTGTTCTTCAAGGCAGACACCAGTCTTGCGGTACTGGGGATACGCATGAAATCGAGTCCCGTCACCAGTGCTTCCTGAATGGCTTGCTGGTGGTAGAGGGCTGGACGGCGTTGCTTTACGATGGCGCGTATCTGGTCGAATGCCTGCTGATAGCTATTGTCGTTCAGCGAGCGTCCGCGTGCCAGGAGTGCCTCTTGCTGTGCACGTTTGGTGTCCAATACTTTCAGACGGACGAGACCTTCGTTCATACCAATGGCATTTTTCCAGTAGTTGGCAGAAGATGCATACTTGCTGGCATAGTGGATGCGTACGGCATCGTCTTGCAACATTTGTTTCATCAGAGCTTTCTGGCGGACATCGCGCACGTGGTGGCGCATGAAGTTGGTGGTTTGCATACGCTCTTCCACCTCGTCGGAAATCATGTAGCGCCAGTTGCGTCCGGGGAATCCCATGACGAAGGTAAAGTCGCCCTCGCGATAGCCGTCAAGGCTGATGGTGAGATGTTTCTTCACTTTTAGGGGAACGTTGTCTTTGCTGTAAGCGGCGGGTTTCCCGTCTTTGTCGGCATAGATGCGGAAGATGGAGAAATCTCCCGTGTGGCGGGGCCACATCCAGTTGTCGGTGTCTGCGCCGAACTTGCCGATGGAGGAGGGGGGAGCGCCTACCATGCGGATGTCGCTATAGGTGGTCTTTACGAACAGATAGTATCTGTTTCCACCGTAGAAGGCTTTCAGTTCCAGCTTGCGGCCGGGTGTCAGGGCGATGCCTTCGGACTTGGCGAAGCGGTCGGCTACTGTCTTCAGGTATTTGGGAGACAGATAATTGGTGCCGTTCGGGTCGTCGTCGGTTTTCAGTTGTTCGTTTACGTAGTCTGTCACGTCCAGTATCCGGTCGATGTAGGTGACGGTGAGTCCCTTGCAGGGAAGCTCCTCTTCGCGGGACATAGCCCAGAAACCGTCGGTCAGGTAGTCGTGTTCCACCGAGCTGTGTTGCTGTATGGCGCCATAGCCGCAGTGGTGGTTGGTCAGTACCAGGCCTTCGGCAGAGATGACTTCGCCGGTACAGCCACCGCCGAAATGCACCACGGCATCCTTCAGAGCAATGCCGTCGGGATTGTAGATTTGGTTGGCGGGGATGAGCAGTCCGAGTTCCGTCATGGCTACTTCGTTCTGCTTTTGCAGGTCGGTGAGCATCCACATACCTTCGTCGGCGTGTGCGGCAAGGACAGAAGATGTAATGAATAATGATAATAGGATCCTTTTCATGGTGATGTGCGTTAGAAGAGCATCTGAGAGGGGGGCTATTCAGTATACGACTGAATAGGGTTAAGTATACGACTGAATGGCATTCACTATACGACTGAATGCCATTCAGTATGGGAGGTAATCTCTCAGAGGCTTTAATTTATTCTATAATGTTCATTTCTTTTATCAGATGACTGCAATTGCCCAGTTTGTCGAGGATGAAGAGCACGTAGCGTATATCCAGTGCAATGCAACGCTGCAGGTCATTGTTGAAGTTGATGTCACCGCTCAGAGATTCCCAGTTGCCGTCGAAAGCAGTACCGATGAGCTGTCCTTCGCCATTGATGACGGGGCTGCCCGAGTTGCCGCCGGTGATGTCGTTCGTCGTGAGGAAGCAAACCGGCATGGTGCCGTCTGCCATGGCGTAGCGTCCGAAGTCTTTCTTTTGAATCAGTTCTTTCAGCTTGGCGGGTACCACGAATTCACGGTCTTCGGGATTCTCTTTTTCAAGGATACCGTCGGTAGTGGTATAGTAGTCGTAGTGTACGGCATCGCGTGGGCTGTATGATTTTACATTACCATAGGTCAGACGCATGGTGAAGTTGGCATCCGGATAGGAGGGGACGGGCTGTTTCATTTCACCCAAGCCACGGATGTAGGCCTTGTGGAGCAGTTCCATTCCGCTTTCCAGTTCCATGTATTGCTTTCCGAGTTCCTGCAGCTTTTCGTTCTTGGAGCGCGAGTAAGCCGTAGCAGGGTCTTTCTCGATGGCTTTCACGGTGGGCTTTGCCAGGAATTTATCCAGGTTCTTGCGGTTGGAGAGGATGGAGTTGTCGTAAATGTTGTCTACGTATGTGTTGTAGTCGCCCTTGAACTCTCCGTTGATGGTTTGGTAGAAGGAGGGCAGCTCGTCGGCGTTCAGTGCCTTGGCAAGGGCGGGCAGGATGGCTTTGGCTACGGCGCGGTCCACTTCGTGGTCGTAGTCTTTATTGTGGATACCATCGTATGCATTTTCCAACTGCTTCTTCGAAGCTTGCAGCAATGAGTCGTTCTTCTCTTCGAGCGCTTTCTTTATGTTATCCATAATAAGGTAGGTACTGCCGAATTCGATAGCACCGCGCAATGCTTCGTTGGTATAGTAGAGCTGGCGCAGCGTGGGGGTGCTTTTCTCGATGATGGCATCAATTTTCTCTACCACACCCTCGTATTCGGGTTTTCCTTGGGCAAAGGCAGCATACTTTTTCTCGATTTCGGCTTTGGCGCCCAACACGTCATTGTCGATGATTGCCTTGTTCATACCAATGGAGTTCTTCCAGTAGTTACTGCTTCCGGCAAACTTGCTGGCATACTGGATGCGGGTCTTGTCACTGGCATCCATATACTTGCGCAGCACTTCGAGGCGTACGCCGCGCATATCAATCATTGCCTGATTCACGGCGTTCATGCGTTGTTTCACTTCGCTCTGGGTGAGGTAACGTTCTGTGCTGCCGGGGAAGCCCATAATCATGGCGTAGTCACCTTCGTTCAGACCTTTGATGGAGATGGGCAGGAACTTCGGGGTTTTCAGGGGTACGTTGCTTTCACTGTATTCAGCCGGCTCTCCGTTGGCATCGGCATAGATACGGAACATGGAGAAGTCGCCCGTGTGGCGCGGCCACATCCAGTTGTCGGTCTCACCGCCAAACTTACCTACCGAGGAGGGAGGAGCGGCAACCATACGCACGTCGCTGTATACCTTATAATAGAACATATAGAATTTGTTTCCTGCATAGAAGGGGAGTGCGCGCACTTCAATGCCCGGTTTACCCTTCAAATCGCTCTTCTCCAGTTCCTCTTTTGCCAGTTTGTTGAGGAACGGGGAAGTCAGTGCATCGATTTCCGTCACTTCGCCTGCCTTTATTTTAGCGTTGACAAGGTCGGTGATGTCTACAATGCGGTGCACGAAACGGAATTTCAATCCCGGGGTGGGCAGTTCTTCACTGCGGTTCATGGCCCAGAAACCATCTGTCAGATAATCGTGTTCCACGCTGCTGTGCTGCTGTATGGCACCGTATCCGCAATGGTGATTGGTCAGAATCAGTCCTTCCGGAGAGATGATTTCGCCGGTACAGCCACCGCCAAAGATACCTACAGCATCTTTCAGTGACACGCCGTTGGGATTGTAAAGGTCGTCAGCCTCCAGCTTCAGTCCTTGCTTTTTCATCATGTCGATGGAGTTCTGCTGCTTCATCAGTTGCAACAACCACATTCCTTCGTCTGCACGCGCAGAGCAGACTGTCAGTGCGGCAATGGCCGCAAGCAAACCTTTCTTAAATGTAATCTTCATATAATCAATTATTAAGTAATGTCTTTGAATTTCATTGTCATCGCTTGTGGGCTTATGGCTTTATGGCATTGTTTCTTATTGCTTCCATAATGTTTGCAGGCGGACGCTGGTTCATCAGTTCGTTCTTCATAAAGTCCATGTATGGGGCTGCGTGACTGAAGAACTTATGATATCCTGCACAAAGGTAATTCAGTCCCGGCTCTCCGTCGGCTGTACGTGCAAAACGGTTCTTTGGACATTCGCCGTTGCAGGCAAACAGCCATTCGCACTCCCTGCATTGGGTGGGGAGAGATTGTTGCTTCATCAGTCCGAAGGCTTGTTGCCGTTCTCCGTACATCATCTCCACCAGTGTATTCTGATGGATGTTGCCCAGTTTATATTCGGGGAAAACAAAATGGTCGCACGCATATACGTCTCCGTTGAACTCCATGACGCCTGCATGGCCGCAAGTCTTTGCCATGGAACATACACCCGGTTGTTCGCCTATCCAGTTGGCAAGGGTAGAGTCGAATAACTGTATGTAGTAAGTACCCACGTCCTGCTTTACCCATTCGTCGAACAAGGCGCATAGGAAGTCTCCCCATTGTTCCGGCGTGACGGAAAAGTCTGCCAGCTGCGTGCTCTTTTCCTTGTCTGCCAGGGAGGCAAGATGGCGTCCGTCCCCATGAGGGGCAATGCGCTCCACGATGGGGGCAAACTGGATGTAATGGCATCCTATCTCCTTGAAGAAATTATAGAAGTCCAGCGGATAGTCGGCGTTGTAGTCATTGACCACTGCCATTCCGTTCCATTCCACACCGTGCTTTTTCAGCAGGTTGATGCCCTGCATCACCTTGACGAAAGAGGGCTTGCCCTGCTTGTTCTTCCGGTATTCGTCATGGAACTCCTGAGGCCCGTCTATGGAGACACCCACCAGCCAGTTGTTTTCTTTGAAAAACCGGCACCATTCATCGGTCAGCAACGTGCCGTTGGTCTGTATGCAGTTGTCTATGGTGCGTCCGTTGGCATATTTCTTTTGCAGCTCCATGGCACGTTTGTAGAAAGAGAGCGGACGCATCAGCGTCTCTCCGCCATGCCAGGTGAACAGAACCTGGGGCATGGTCTGCGAGTTGATGTACTCCTCGATGAACTTTTCCAGCAGTTCCTCGCTCATCACATGCTTGGGGTTGTCTCTATATAGTTTGGATTTCTCCAGATAATAGCAATAATCGCATGCCAGATTGCATACCGCACCTACCGGTTTCAGCATTACATAGAGCGGTTTGGCAAAAGGTGCATAGGTTGACATGTATATTTTCTCTATTTTTATGATTTATAATTGTGCAAAAATACGTAAACCGAATGAAAAATCCTTTCTTTCTATTCGGTTTATAAGGAATATTAATACCTTTGCTGGGTGTAATTCAAAAATCGTTTCTTGCATGATTAGAATGAGTGTGAACCGCATTTTACCCTTTTTGCTCCTGCTTGTGCTCTTTACTTCTTGCAACCGCAAGTATAAGATAGAGGGCAGTTCCTCGGTAACCAGCCTTGACGGAAAGATGTTGTTCCTCAAGACGCTTCGGGACGGGCAATGGGTGAACGTTGACTCGGCAGAGGTTATCCATGGGCATTTCAAGATGAAAGGCCGGGCCGATTCCGTGATGATGGTGACTCTTTATATGGACCACGAGGGCATTATGCCTTTGGTGCTGGAAGACGGCAAAATCGTGGTTTCCATCTCCAATACTCAGTTGATTGCCAAAGGGACTCCTTTGAATGACAAACTGTACGAGTTCATAGACAAGCGCAATTCCCTGGAAGTGAAGATAGAGGAGCTGGAACGGAAAGAGGCGCGTATGGTGCTGGACGGTGCCAATCTGGATGACGTGCATGGGCAGTTGGCAAAGGAAGGCGAAGCACTTGTGAAGGAGATGAACGACTACGTCCGGCAGTTCATTGTAGATAACTTTGAGAATGTGCTGGGCCCCAGTGTATTCATGATGATGTGCAGCACACTGCCCTATCCGGTGATGACTCCGCAGATTGAGGACATCATGAGAACTGCTCCCTTGTCTTTTAAAGAGAATACTTTGGTGAAGGATTTCCTTACAAAGGCGAAGGAGAACATGCAGCTGATTGAAGAGCAGAAACGCATGAAGCAAAATGCTTCTGTAGGAGGACAGAAATAAACAGGAATGAGTTGATAATGACAAACGGGAATGCCTGAATATCTTGATAGGATATTCAGGCATTCCCGTTTGTCATTATGTCTTTATCTGTCCTGGTCTTCGTTCTTCACCATCCCTTTATACTTTTCCGGCAATGCACTCTCCACCGCCGCATAAGCCTCGTTCATGCTTGCCTTGATGTTTTCTGCCCCTTTCCCTTTGGGAGGAATAGGTTCATGGATGGTCAGTATCATCCGGTGACGGTGTATCCACTTTCCGGTGCGTGGAAGAATCTCGAACGAGCCGTCTATAGTGACGGGCACCACTTCCAGTTGCAGTTCATCTGCCAACTGGAAAGCACCTCTCTTGAAGTACCCCATGTGTCCCGTGAAGGTACGTGCCCCTTCGGGAAATACTACCAGTGACACGCCGTCTTTCAAAGATGATTCTGCCTGCCGCATGGTGGCAAGCACCTTCTTGGGGCTGGAACGGTCGACGAAGATATGTCCTGCGCTCTCGCATGCCTTGCCGACAAACGGGATTTTGCGCAGGCTCTTCTTCATCATCCATTTGAAGTTCCGTCCCAGGAATCCGTATATCAGGAATATGTCGAAGGCACCTTGGTGATTGGGCACAAACACGTAGGAAGTACGTTTGTGTATTTTCTCCCTTCCATGTACCTCCACCGGAATAAGCAGTATATAGCAGATGAGCTGTGACCAGATTTTACCGGGATAGTAACCCCAGATATGCGCTCCTCCTATCAGCGAACCGATGATGGTGACCAATGCTGTAAGGATAGTCAGTACCAATAAAATGGGCAACGCAAAGCAAACCTGATAAATAATATAAAGTATCTTCATAGGTGTCGGATTTTTTATTGCTACAAAGATATACCTTTTTCTTATTTCGTCACTCTTTCTCTCTTACTAATTTTAGTACCGTAATTTCCGGCCATGCCCCGAACCGGAACGGCAGTCCTACATAGCCGATGCCAATATTTACGTACAAAGCCCTCTTGCCTTCGTAGTACATTCCTCTCCATTCCGGATAGATAAGTTCGGCAAGGGAGTGCCCGAACAGGATGCCTTGCATGGCGTGGGTGTGTCCTGCAAGCATCAGTGAAATATCCGATCGGGGCAGTACCTCGCGCCTCCAGTGGGTAGGGTTATGGCTGAGCAATATTTGGAACATTCCCTCCGTGCCCTGCATGGCTTGTGGCAAGTCTGCAAATTGGGAGAAAGGAGGCTCCCCGTCGTTTTCCACACCGATGAGGGCTATGCTGTCACCTTTGTGATGAAGGATGTCATGCTCATTGTTCAGCAGTTTCCATCCCATTGCTTTCTGCTGCCGGATTAAATAGTCCAGATTGGCGATTTCTGCTTTCGGGCTTTGCCAGTGATAGTATGAGCCATAGTCATGGTTGCCGAGGATGGAGTATACTCCGTCCGGTGCGTATAGTTGGGAGAGTATTTCTTGGAAACCATCCAGTTCGTGGCTCTGCTGGTTCACGAGGTCACCGGTGAAGACAATCAGGTCCGGCTTTTGTCCGTTGACTAAATCGACCAGCTGTTTGATGGGGTCCGGATTGCCTTGCCAACTGCCGATGTGTATGTCCGATATTTGCACGATGCGGTAGCCGTCGAAACCTTCCGGAATATTTGCAGAACGGTATTCCACTTCTTTTGTATCGAAACGGGTGATGCCTGCCAGGGTACCGTAAAGGATATTGAAGAAGCTGACGACAGCCAAAACCAGTCCTATAGCGGTGAACGGGCTGCGGGGACAACGACGGATGATGAAGTGCGCCAGTACTCCCACCAGCGAGCAAAGCATGAATATGGTTTTTGGAAAGACAAACAGCATGATGGTAATTGCCAGTCTGCCTATGGCCTGCGTATGGTTTGACATCGCATTGTCGCCCGTAAGGAACATGAAGTAAACATAGCCTGCCGCTAATAGCAAGGTGGGAAGCCAATAAAGGCAGTGAAGGACTGCCTTTCTGGTTTTTCTTACTACATAAACCAAGTAAATGTAAAGGTCGGGGATGAGAAGGAAAAGGATGAAAACAAGAGTTACTCGGTGCATATATCTTTCAATTCTTCAATGTTCTTTTTAATATTGTCCAGATGTTTGTAAATCACTTTTTTGTAGAGAATATAGATAATTAGCGCGTCAAATACTACGAAAAGGGTAATCAGTAGGGCTTGTACGCTGGCTGGTGCCAGATGATATTCCATCACCCAATAGTTGAGGATATTGAAAAGGATAATCCAAATGGAGATGCCCATCACTTCATATCTGGTCCATTGGCGGAAGGTGGTCATACGGCGACTGACTTCGGCAACCCCCATTTCATCAATACGCGTGTCCTTGTTCCAGCGGTATGTTTTCCAGTCCCACCACATGCCTATGAGGATGCTTATAGCGATGAATCCCAGTAAAGCGACAATCTTGCCTTGCAGCTGCTCATTGAAGCCGAAGGTGGGCAGCAACAGCCATATAAGCAGAAGGGCTGCCAGACCTACCGCTCCCATTCCGATAGAGAAACGCTGTATGACTACGAGTCGTCCCAGACTTTTGCGGGTATTGGCCTTGTAGCCGGCAATCAGTTCGGTAATCTGCTGTTCGTCAGCAATCGGTTCTTTCTGCAACTGTTCATTCAGTGCGTTCCATGATTTCTTCAGTTCATCCAGTTCCATATATTTATTCCTCCTTATTCATTTTTTTCAATTTGTCCTTGATGCGGCTGAGCTTGGTGGCAACATTAGTCAGGGTCAGCCCGGTGATTTCGGCAATCTCTTCGTAGCTTTTCTCTTCCAGATAGAGCAGGATGATGGATTTTTCCAATTGTCCCAGCCGGTTTATCATCCGGTAGAGTTGCCGTAGCATGGCTTGTGTCTCGTCGGTTTCTTCAGTCCGGTCGGCTTCCTGGGTGAGGGTGACGATTTCGGGGATGTTCTTTTCTTTGCGGATAAAGCTGATACACGTGTTCAGTGCGATGCGGTAAATCCATGTGGAAATCTTACACTCCCGCCGGAACTTGGGAAATGCTTTCCATAAGTTGAGCACCACTTCCTGATACAGGTCGTTGAGGGTAGCATTGGGCGTGGTGTACAGATAGCACACCTTATATATCACGCGCTCATACTCCCGTACCACGGATACAAACTCTTGTTCTGCATTTTCCATCTTTTAGCTTCTTTCGAATTGCTTTTGCACTGTTAGTCGCATTGTGTGGCGATAAATCACAGTTCAAAAAGGATTATTTTAATGTGTTAATGTGCCTATATGCTAATGTGCCAATGACCTGCGGCATGGTAGCACAATATACATATAGCGCAGCCAATTGGCACATTAGCATATAGGCACATTAGCACATTATTCATATTGTAGTGGCTAAAAACTTCCGCATATCCCCTATTGGCATTCCCCGGCGGCGGGCGTAGTCGTCCAGCTGGTCTTCTCCAATCTTGCCCACTGAAAAGTATCGGGATGCGGGATGTGCCAGCATCATGCCGCAGACGGAGGAGTGAGGGTGCATGGCTCCATGTTCAGTCAGCGTGATGCCTATCTGCTTCATGCCGAGCAGTTCGTCCAGCAGGAAATTCACGGATTGGTCGGGTAGGGAGGGGTATCCCACAGCGGGGCGGATGCCTTGGTATTTCTCGACCAGCAGATCCGGAATGGACAAGGATTCGTCGGGGGCATACCCCCAAGCCTCCTTGCGGACATATTCGTGCATCTTTTCTGTGGCGGCTTCGGCAAGGCGGTCGTTCAGAGTCTGTACAAGGAGATGTTTGTAAGGGTCGCTTTTATAAGTCTCTTCGGCCTCTTCACTGATGGTGGAGGCGAAAAGTCCTACGATGTCGGGCGTGCCTGAAGAGAGGGGACGTACAAAATCGCTCAGACAGAGAAATGGACCGCCATCGGGTTGGGGTGTCTGCTGGCGGAGCAGTGGGAAGGTTGTTCCTTCTATCAAGAGGTTATCTCCGTCTGCATTTGCCTGGCAAAGCCTGAAGATGCAATGGATGGAGATTGTTTCGTCCAGTCGGCCGAGCATTCTATTGGCTTCCTTGAAGAGCTGCATGGCTTCGGAAGCTTTGGTACGTTCCTCCTCGGGAAAGGTTGTCAGCCAAAGTGCACGGCAGGAATCGCAGCCATGGATGTTGGCAATAGCCGCAAAGCGAGGCTGGAAGCCCCAGGCATGGAAGAAATAAATCCAGTTGATGTAAGGGGTTACTTCATGAATCCGATACGAAAGCAATTCATGCCCCGGTGCCAGTATTGTCCTTTTCATCCCATTTAATCCTTAATCCCTAATCCTTAATTCCTAGCCTTCACTCCCCAAATCTCAGTTCCTCGCCACGATAAGCATCGTCCACCATGCCGTCGCTATAAACGGGATGTCCGTTGGCAAAAGTCCTTTCCACTTTCCAGTTGAAGGTATGTCCTTCCAATGGGCTCCAGCCGCATTTGCTCAAAACTTTGTCGGCTGTCACTTCCCACGGGGTATCGGGGCGTACCAGCACAAGGTCTGCCCGGTAACCTTCACGGATATAGCCGCGCTCGTTGATGCGGTAAATTTGTGCGGGAGCATGGCACATTTTTTCAACGATGGTCTCGAGTGTGAATACTCCCTCATCCACCAGTTGCAGCATGCTGACAAGTGAGAACTGTATCATCGGCATGCCGGACATGGCCTTCAAGGCACCTCCTTCTTTTTCGGAGAGCAGATGGGGCGCATGGTCGGTGGCTATAACGTCTATCAGGCCGGAGTTGACGGCTGCACGCAGGGCATCGCGGTCGGCTTGCTTCTTAATGGCAGGATTGCACTTGATACGTGTGCCCAACGTGCGATAGTCACTGAGCGTGAAGAGGAGATGGGCAACGCATGCTTCGGCGGTGATATGCTTCTCGGAAAGTGAATAGTCATTGAACAGTTGCAGTTCCTTGGCTGTGGACACATGCAGAATATGCAGCCGTGCACCGGCAATCCTTGCCAGCCGTACTGCCAGCTCAGAAGATGCATAGCATGCTGCCGAGGAGCGGATGTAGGGATGCTTGCCTATGGGAATATCATTCTCTCCGGCAAACATTTCCTTATACTTGGCAATATTGTTCTTGATGGTTTCCTGGTCTTCGCAGTGGGCGGCAATCAGCATGTCTGTACCGTTGAAGATGTTCAGCAGGCTGTTCATCTTGTCTACCAGCATGTTTCCGGTACTGGAGCCCATGAATAGCTTGATACCGCAGACGCGGTGCTTGTCCAGCTTGCCGAATTCGCTGTAATTGTCGTTTGTTGCGCCGAAGTAGCAAGAATGGTTTACGATACACTTCTCGTTCAGCAAATCAAGTTTGGCGTTCAAGGCATCCAGCGTAGTGGTCACCGGATTTGTATTGGGCATATCCATGATGGAGGTCACACCACCTGCGGCAGCCGCACGGCTTTCGGTGAGGATGTCCGCTTTGTGGGTCAGCCCGGGATCGCGAAAATGTACATGGTCGTCGATGATGCCAGGCAACAGATAGCATCCGGTGGCATCTATGGTCTCGTCACAAGGGGCGGAGAGCGGTTTCCAGTTGGTCAGTACCTCTGCAATGCGCCCGTCTTCTATCACTACGGAACCTTTCACGGATTGTCCTTCGTTGACAATCGTAGCGTTATGTATCAATGTTCTTTTCATATCTTCCTAATATTTATAGTAAACCCCTATCACTCTATCACTTCATCTCCTTATCTACGGTAGGATATTTATGGAACCAACTGTTCCATTTCAACCGAATCACTCCGAATACGGCTTCACCAAAAATACTGCTGTTCATTTTGGAGGTGCCCAGTTCGCGATTGATGAAGATGACAGGCACTTCCTTTACCTTGAAGCCGCATTTGTAGGCGGTGAATTTCATTTCTATCTGGAAGGCGTATCCTTTGAAGCGGATACCGTCCAGATTGATGGTCTCCAATACCCGGCGGCGGTAACATACAAATCCGGCTGTAGTATCGTGGATGGGCAGCCCGGTGATGAAGCGTACATACTTGGAGGCAAAATAAGACATCAGTACACGTCCCATGGGCCAGTTCACTACGTTCACACCACTCACATAACGTGAACCGATGGCTACATCGGCACCCTCTTCGGAACAGGCGCGGTAGAGTCGCGGCAAGTCTTGGGGATTGTGGCTGAAGTCGGCATCCATTTCGAATACATACTCATAACCTCGTTGCAATGCCCACTTAAAGCCGGCTATGTAGGCTGTACCCAGTCCTAACTTTCCTTTGCGCTCCACCATGAAGAGGCGTTCGGGAAACTCCTGCTGCAAGGTCTTTACAATGGCAGCCGTTCCGTCGGGCGAACCGTCTTCAATGACAAGGATGTGAAAACCATGTTTCAGAGCAAAAACGGCACGGATGATATTTTCTATATTCTCCCGTTCATTGTAGGTGGGGATGATGACAATGCTGTCTGATGTTTGCATACTTATAGGTAATGGGGGTTATAACTGGGAACAAATGTAATACATTTCTTTTTTATCTGGCAGCATTTTCACACAAATCTTGATTTTGCAAAGTTCTGGCACCACGACTCTTTCATTTATGTAGCTCCTTCTAACTCCTGACTATAAGGAATGCAGGTTAAATCAAAGAACCGTATGCTTGACTTTGAACTTTAGCCTCAATCTTTAGCTATTCCCGTTTCAATCATTAACAGAAAACATTCAAACTATTAAAGAAAAACTTTCGAAGTATAAAGGATAAAGTGGGTAGATATAGGGAGAAAAAGTGCTCTTCAGTCTTGGTCTGTCTATCCCAAGCCTTGGGATAGACAGACCAAACCCTGGGATACATGTCCGCAGGCTGGGGATAAACTTTGTGTAACATAACTCCTGAATAGGGATTGTGCAGGCTGTGTTATTCATAATTGGAGGAAAAGAAGTTTCATTGCCTTCCCCGATAAATAGGGCGATACAGAAAAAAGGTGAAGGATGTGCAGGCTGACAGCAGAAAGATTATTTCAGAGAACATAGTTGCCGACAGGTCAAAGCTAAAGATTATTTGTGTATTTTTGCACCGAATTTATTTCGGTAGGATACCTTATGAGGGGCAATACCGGGGGAAAAAGCGCAAAGCAATGAATATAACTGAACTGCAACAATCTTATGCTTCCCATCCCAATGTAGAGGGGGTGTGCAGGCTTCTGAAAGATAACTCTGTCCGTCACCTATATTGCGGAGGTTTATATGCCTCTGCCGCTTCTTTGTTTTCGTCTGTATTGGTTCAGCGGGCTACTTGTCCGCTCGTTTTCATTCTGGGTGATATGGAGGAAGCCGGTTATTTCTATCATGATTTGACGCAGATATTGGGGACGGAGCAGGTATTGTTTTTTCCTTCTTCATTCCGCCGCGCCATCAAGTACGGGCAGAAGGATGCGGCAAACGAAATTCTCCGTACAGAAGTGCTGAGTCGCCTGCAAAAAGGAGAAGAGGGGCTTTGCGTGGTGACCTATCCGGATGCGCTGGCCGAAAAGGTGGTCTCTCGTAAGGAACTGGGGGAGAATACACTGAAACTGCATGCAGGCGAGAGGGTGGATATGGACTTCGTGACGGACGTATTGCGCAGCTACGGTTTCGAATATGTGGATTACGTTTACGAGCCGGGGCAGTATGCCGTTCGTGGCAGTATTATCGACGTCTTTTCCTTCTCTTCCGAATATCCCTTCCGTATAGACTTTTTCGGCGATGAGGTGGAAAGCATCCGTACCTTCGAGGTGGAAACACAGCTCTCGAAGGAGAAGAAAGAAAGCATCGTGATAGTTCCCGACTTGAGCCATAGCCTGGAAAAAAGGGGAAGCGGCGGCATGGTGTCGTTCCTCGATTTCCTTCCGTCGGACAGCTTGCTTGCCATGCGCGATTTCCTCTGGCTACGCGAACGCATCCAGACCGTGCACGACGAATCGCTCACCCTACAGGCCATCGCCGCCCGTGAGTCGGAGGAGAATGGAGCCATCACGCTGGAAGGCAAGCTGATTGATGGTGGCGAGTTCACCCTGCGCGCCCTCGATTTTCGCCGGATGGAGTTTGGCAACAAGCCCACCGGAACACCGGATGCCACCGTCTCGTTCCATACTACGGTACAGCCTATCTTCCATAAAAACTTCGACATGGTGGCGGAGAGTTTCCGCGAATACCTCTCCCGTCACTACACCATCTACATATGCAGCGACAGCCTGAAACAGACCGACCGCATCCGTGCCATCTTTGAGGACCGTGGAGACAACATATCCTTTACCGCCGTGGAACGGACACTGCACGAAGGCTTTGCCGACGACACTTTGCGTATCTGCGTCTTTACCGACCATCAGCTGTTCGACCGCTTTCACAAGTATAACTTGAAGAGCGACAAGGCACGCAGCGGCAAGGTGGCCTTGAGCCTGAAGGAGCTGAACCAATTCACCCCCGGTGACTATGTGGTGCATACCGACCATGGTGTGGGGCGTTTTGCCGGACTGGTACGTATCCCCAACGGTGACACCACGCAGGAGGTGATGAAGATTGTCTATCAGAACGAAGATGTGGTGTTTGTCTCCATCCACTCTCTGCACAAGGTTTCCAAGTACAAGGGAAAGGAGGGTGAAGCGCCCCGCCTCAACAAGCTTGGCACCGGAGCCTGGGAGAAGCTGAAAGACCGCACCAAGACGAAGATAAAGGATATTGCCCGCGACTTGATAAAACTCTACTCGCAACGCCGCGAGGAGAAGGGGTTCCAATACAGTTCCGACAGCTTCCTGCAACGGGAGTTGGAAGCCTCCTTCATCTATGAGGATACCCCCGACCAAAGCAAGGCTACTTCCGACGTGAAGGCCGACATGGAGAGTGCCCGTCCGATGGACCGCCTGGTGTGCGGTGACGTGGGCTTCGGCAAGACGGAGGTGGCTGTTCGTGCCGCTTTCAAGGCTGTGGCGGACAATAAGCAGGTGGCTGTACTGGTGCCCACTACCGTACTTGCCTATCAGCATTTCCAGACCTTCAAGGAGCGCTTGAAAGGCTTGCCTTGCCGGGTGGAGTATCTGAGTCGTGCCCGCACCGCTGTTCAGGCAAAGGCTGTAGTGAAAGGGCTTGCCGAAGGGGAAGTGAATATTCTTATCGGTACCCACCGTATCCTGGGAAAAGACGTTAAGTTCAAAGACCTTGGTTTGTTGATTATTGATGAGGAGCAGAAGTTCGGCGTCTCCGTCAAGGAAAAACTCCGCCAATTGAAGGTGAATGTGGATACGCTGACCATGACGGCTACACCCATTCCCCGTACCTTGCAGTTTTCGCTGATGGGTGCGCGCGACTTGAGCGTCATCCAGACACCGCCGCCTAACCGCTATCCCATCCAGACGGAAGTGCACACCTTCAACGAGGAAATCATTGCCGACGCCGTCAATTTTGAGATGAGCCGTAACGGGCAGGTATTCTTCGTGAATAACCGTATTTCCAATCTGTTTGAGTTGAAGGCCATGATAGAGCGGCACATTCCCGACTGCCGTGTCTGTATCGGACACGGACAGATGGAGCCTGCCGAACTGGAGAAGATAATCTTTGATTTCGTCAATTACGATTACGATGTGCTGCTTGCCACTACCATCATCGAAAGTGGCATCGACATACCCAATGCCAATACCATTATTATCAACCAGGCGCAGAACTTCGGCCTCAGTGACTTGCACCAGATGCGCGGACGTGTGGGGCGGAGCAATAAAAAAGCTTTCTGTTACCTGCTGGCACCGCCTTTGTCCTCCCTTACTCCCGAAGCAAAACGACGCCTGCAAGCCATCGAGAACTTCTCCGACCTGGGCAGTGGCATCCACATTGCCATGCAGGACCTTGACATCCGTGGCGCAGGCAATATGCTCGGTGCCGAACAGAGTGGTTTCATTGCCGACCTAGGCTACGAGACGTATCAAAAGATTCTTTCCGAAGCTGTGCACGAACTGAAGACCGACGAGTTTGCCGACCTTTATGCCGAAGAACTGAAAGCAGACGGAGGCGTCATCAGTGGCGAGCAGTTTGTGGACGAATGCCAGGTGGAAAGCGACCTCGAACTTCTGTTGCCTGCCGATTACGTGACTGGCAGCAGCGAGCGTATGTTGCTCTATCGCGAGTTGGACGGATTGACACTCGACAAGGATGTGGATGCTTTCCGTTCCCGCCTCGAAGACCGCTTCGGCCCGATTCCTCCCGAAACGGAAGAACTGCTGCGCATCGTTCCCTTGCGACGCCTGGCTGCCCGCCTCGGCGTGGAGAAAGTCTTTCTGAAAGGTGGGCGCATGTCCCTGTTCTTCGTCTCCAATCCGGACAGCCCGTACTATCAGAGCCAGGCTTTCGGTAAGGTCATTGCCTACATGATGAAGTACACCCGGCGTTGTGACCTGCGCGAACAGAACAACAAACGGAGTATGTTGGTGAAGGATGTCAAGACGGTAGAAGAAGCTGTCTGTGTGTTGCAGGAGGTAGTGGCAATGCAGGTGGAAGAGTAAACTGTTGCCACTCCTGCCACTAACGTCCGAACTGCAAGGCGAATCCCAAATTGAAGAAAGTGATGTTGTTTTTGAACCAGCTATGGTCTACTCCGTCATCATACCCGTCTGTGTTATAAAGTCGTGCATCGGGGTTGGCAAACCAGTCTGCTGTCAGGAAATCACAGCGAATCATACCCGAGAGTTTACGGCTGATGCGGAACTCATAGCCTGCTGCGAAAGTTATTCCACAATATCCTTTATGGAAAAGGTGTCCGTTCCGTTCACCGCGTTTATATGTCCGTTCCTGATAGTTCATATACCCGATGCCGAACGAGAGGAACAGTCCTTGATTCCCGTTGCTCCACAAGGGCCGGTATGTGATGTTGGGGCGTATGCAGTGCAGATGTGCCTTATCCGGCAGGCGTGCCATGCGTAGATAGTCATATTGAAGTCCTGCGGCAAATAGGGGCGTGATGTAGTAGCGGCCTTCTGTCATCAGGTCATATCCCACCCGGTTGCCATTCTTGCTGAAGAAGTCGTTACGGTTTCCCTCTACATGAGGTAAGGATACACCGCCACCGAAGATGATACTGTAATTTTGCGGCAGGCATTCGCTTTGTGCCAGCAGACCTGTCGCTCCAATGGGGAGTAGGGATAGGCAGAGGAGGAGGAATCGTTTCATGCAGTTGCTGTGAGTTTCTTGGAAATATCGTATTTTTATCGTTTCCCGTATAGCTTGTCTATCAAATCCGTCCGTCCTATCCGGCGCAGTTCGTTTATGATGTTCCTGCGCTCTTCGGGTTTGTACCAGAAGAAGAATTGGCGTTGAGCCAGTTTCTCGCGCTGCGTTTTGGCACTGAATACCGGTTCCAGCGTATAAGGATGGAAGCCCGTGTACCATGCTTCGGTGGCAACGGTCATGGGAGTAGGGGTAAAGTCTTGCACTTGCTCCAGATGGAAGTCCAGTCGCTTGGTGATGACGGCAAGTTCCGCCATATCTTCCTCCTTGCATCCGGGATGGCTGCTGATGAAATAAGGAATAAGCTGCTGGCGTAGTCCTTCTTCATGGTTAATCCTGTCGAATATCTTCTTGAACTCACCGAACTGGCTGAACGGAGGCTTGCGCATGATGTTGAGCACACGGTCTGACGTATGCTCCGGTGCTACCTTCAGGCGACCGCTGACATGGCGGGCAATGAGCTCGCGGGTATATTCCTGCGTACTTTTGTTAGTGTTCGGGTCCTTGCTCTGGTGCAGCAGCAGGTCATAGCGTACACCGCTGCCAATGAAGGACTTCTTGATGCCGGGCAGGGCATCTACGGCATGATAGATGTCGAGCAGCGGACGGTGGTCCGTATTCAGGTTGGGGCATACCTTGGGGTAGATGCACGACGGGCGTTTGCATTTCCTGCAGACGGCCTCATCCCGTCCCTTCATGCGGTACATATTGGCCGACGGGCCTCCCAAATCGCTCAAATAACCCTTGAAGTCTGGCAGCTCCGTGATGGCTTTCACCTCTTTCAGAATGCTCTCCTTGCTGCGGCTTACGATGAATTTGCCCTGGTGTGCGGAGATGGTGCAGAAGGCACATCCTCCGAAACATCCGCGATGCAGGTTGACGGAGAACTTTATCATGTCGTATGCCGGAATACGTTTTCCCTTGTATTTGGGATGGGGCAGGCGCGTGTATGGCAAGTCGAAAGAACGGTCGAGTTCAGCTTCCGTCAAAGGGGGATAGGGAGGATTGACTACTACCGTCAGCTTGCCGCTCTTTTGCAAGATGCGGGATGCTGTATATTTGTTGCTTTCCTCCTCGATATGACGGAAGTTGGCAGCTTCTTTCTTTTTATCTTTCAGACATTCTTCATGGGAAAAGAGGGTGATATCCCCTTCTTGTACCACTACTTCCTTGTCAAGGTAAACCATTTGGGGAATATCGGCGATGAGCTTTTTGAAGCTTGGGGCGTCCATCTGTGTCTGTTGGCGTTTCAGCCTTTCCGCAAGTTCCACCACCGGTTTCTCTCCCATACCGTAGATGAGTGAGTCGGCTCCGCTGTCGAGGAGGATGCTGGGGCGTACACGGTCCTGCCAATAGTCATAGTGCGTCAGGCGGCGCATGCTTGCCTCGATGCCGCCCAGTACGACGGGGACATCGGGGAATAGCTTCTTTAATATCTGGGTATATACAATGGAAGGGTACTCCGGACGCATATCCGGACGTGCATCCGGAGTATAGGCGTCATCACTGCGCAAGCGTTTGTTGGCAGTATATTTGTTGACCATCGAATCCATACAGCCGGGACTGATGCCGAAGAACAGACGGGGACGTCCCAGTTTTTTGAAGTCGCGCAAGTCGTCGCGCCAGTTGGGTTGGGGGATGATGGCTACGCGCAATCCTTCTGCTTCGAGGATGCGGCCTATGACGGCGGCTCCAAAAGAAGGGTGATCCACGTAGGCGTCACCGCTGAAAAGTATTACATCCAATTCGTCCCAACCACGCAGTTCTACTTCTTTCTTGGTAGTAGGAAGCCAGTCTGTAAGGCGATATTCTTTCATTTGCACATTAAAAACTGTAATGTCATCCGTTCTCCGTCGTAAATCTCACGGAAGCCTATCTGCTGTTCGGAAAGATACTCTTTCATGTCATTGAAGGCAGCAGCGTCGTCCATGATGATTTCCAGCTTCTCGCCTTTTCCGGCCTCGCACATGGCTTTGATGGCAGGGATTAAAGGGCTGTAATGCTGTTGTCCGCAGGTGTCGATGGTTTTCATTTATTCTTCTTCTATGGTGTCTTGTTGGGAAAGCCATTGCAGATAGAGCTTGATGAGCTGTTGTAGTCCGAAGGCCTTCATGTTGTTGTGATAGATAACGTCGATACAGAGGTCGAGCAGGTCTTTGCTGTCTTCCTCTTGCGCGGCGATGAGGGAGCGGATGTTCAGTTTCAACTTGTCGAGCACGGTTTCGTCCACAATACCGTTGCTGTCGATGAGATGGCGGAAGAGGCCGTATTTCTCGATGGTGGCAAGATTCTCTTCAGAAACTTCTAAACTACGGGTTCCGCTGGGGTTGGCTTGTATAGTGTACATGATGTTTAATGTTTAGTGGTTAATGTTTAATGATTAATGGAAGCAAAGATAGTTTTTTCACTACAGATTACACAGATTTTCACAGATTATTTATAGGGATTGCTATTTTGTCTGTGTTAATCTGTGTAATCTGTGGTGAGAAAGCGGAGTATGGATGCCATAATTACATTTCTGGATGTTTCTTCCCGGATGCTTTCAAAAGGGAATCCCATGACAAAAGTGCGATAATCACTGCCTTGATAGGCTACGGCGGCGGGTGTGTTGCCGATGGCATAGGTCATGACTGGAAAAGCGGGAGACATGGGCAGGATGCAATCAGGGGAAGTGACCGGATAGCTTTGCTCATTCGGCAGGCGGGGGAGGGTGAAGGTATGCCCCAGTCCCCGGACAGCGATTTTGTCCCCGTCTGTTTTCAGAGAGTTGCCATGCCGGTACTTCAAGATATTCTGAATAAATTCTTTATTGCCCTGCGAGCTGTCCATATCGCTGCCTACATAGGCACCGCTGACCAGGAGATGACCTCCCGACTGGCAATAGGAAGTCAGTATGCGCTGCATGGGCGAGGAGAATGTTTTGTAGTAGGTATTGCGTGCCGGATTGCTGGAATTGTCTTCTTTCTCAAGTCCGAGGATATAGTCCACTATCGGATAATCCTCTAATGAGAGGATGCCCTTTTCCACAGCCTCGTCGCTGCATGAGACGAAGCTGTAATTTCCGGCTGCCTGGATGGCTTTGCCATGTACGAAGGGGTAATCGAAAGTGTTTCCGATGATTTTCATGCCTTCGTATTCGTCACTGCTCTCTCCCAGACGTCGTCCTGCTTCCTTCCGGCTAAAATTCTGCTGGGCGCCGCAGAGGGAGATGTCATAGAGATAGGGTACGCCGGGATCTTGTGACAAGTCGAAGCCTGCCGCATCGGGGGTGTCTATAACGGCAGGCCCGCTGATGCGGTCGAATCCGTTGACGATAAGTATCTGTCCTTTTTCACGCTTTGCCTTGTAGGCGGCAAGAATTTCCGAAGGGAAGCTTTCGCCACCCCGGTTTACGGCGGTTACTTTAAAGGAATAGACGATGCCCGGTTCTATTTTTACGGTGTGGGATGGGGAGCTGACGCGTACGCCATTGTCAAATCCTCCACGACCGATACGTGTATATACAATGTATTCACGTGGTTTGGCAGTCGGCTCCAACGGGTCTTCCTCTCCTTGCCAGGAAAGCTCTAAAGTATTCTTCTTTTGACCGAAGCGGATGGCAAAGTGGCTGACGGGAAGGGGTTGGACAACGTAGTCTCTGCCGTGCTGGCTGCATATGTATTGCAGAATAGCTTTATAGAGCGCACGCCCGACGGTGAACTTGAAGTTAGGGTCATGTCCCAAGCGCATATCTGCGAAGTTCTGGTGCGACAACAGTTCTACGATGGTGGAAGGGACGGCGGGCAGGCGTGTTTCACTGTAGTTGCGGTTCCATAGGCTGCGGCGTGTCCAGTCTACGTTGAAGGTAGAGCGGATATCACGCTGCAACTGCGTTAGCAGAATGTCCGAAAGGTCACGGGAGGCATGGCGGTCTGTACCGGCATGCAGTCGGCCGTTGTTGAAGTTGGTGGTATAAATGCCGAGAGTGCCTATAATCTCATCTTCCTTACTGAAACCGGCATCGCTATGCAGGGCCATACTCATTTCAAAGGGGATGCCCAAACCTTCTTCCGTCGGGTTGAATAGTGATTTTCCTGCAAGGTAATTCACTGTACGGGAACGTACGTTGATGTCGTCGTTCATATCATTCTTTCCCTCATAGCCTCCATAGACGGGATAGGGCATGCCTGCCCATTGGGCAAAGTAGCGTGCGCCTTCCAGGTATCTGGGCAAGCCGCTGGTTTGTCCCCCGCGGGCAATGTTGCCCATGCCCCCTCCAAAGCGGACGGCATCGGCACAGACCACGCCTTTCTCTTTGCTTTCGTTGCTCAATACCACCATGCCGTAGTCGTTCCGGCCTTTGTCAAAAGTGAATGTGCCGAGGTACACCCATGTGCCGCCTCCTATTTGCTGGTTTACCTTGAACTCCGTGACGCCTCCATTGTGAAATACAAGATATTTGGCATCGCTTACGCTGCCCGGCAGTGTTTGGTAAGATACGTATACAGCATATTCTCCCGTTTCCGGAATATCGGGTACCCATTCGGCAAAAGCCTTGTCTTTCTTCTTTTCAGTTTTGGCAAAGCGTGCCGTGCCGGAGAGGAAAGGGTTTTCATTGTCCTGATAGATTCGTTTCCGTTGGGCAAATCCGGGTCGGAAGGTCTGTTCCCAACGTGCTTTCCGGCTTTTCACGTCCAGATAAAGGGAACCTTGTCCTCCATGTCCGCTCAGGCTACCGTCATTGTCTACGATGACTTCCTGCTTCTGCGTGTCCCTTTCGCGGGGAGTGAATACATTGGCTCCTGCATTCTCTAGCATGGGCAGGAGGTAGGGCAGGATGAAGGATTGGGTGAACTGGTCTTCTGTAGTGCAGAACAGCCTCGGGCGTTGCCATCCCCATTTGTCCTTGTCATTGATATAATATTTCCCGTGGCTTTGCCAAAGGGCGATGTGGCGTCCTTCCAGTCCGCGGGTGATGTCGTAGGGGCGCGAGGTACGGGTTACCCAGGGGGTACCTTTGTATTCCAGGTGGCTGAACAGACGTGCCTTGTCTTTCTTCCCTTTCCGGTAGAGGTTGGGGATAAGCTCTTCGATGCTCTTCCCGTCAGCAAAGACGGTGAGGTCGAAATAGTTCACCGGTCCTGGCAGGATTTGTCCCAGATGGCGGTAAATGGCATCAACGGTTTCAGGCCGTAGAGGCTGGTAGGCAAAGCGCTCGTTTGTATAGACAAGCAATTTCTTCTTCCGGAAGTCAATGCGGAAACTATCCAGCTTGCAGGTACCGATGTTGGCCGTATGGGTGGTGTATTCCCTAAAGAATGTCTGGAGGCGTTCTTCCACATTCTGCTCTAGTTCTTGTGCCGGAAGGAGGAATCCACACAAGAACCATATGCCGGTTAGGATAAGTTTTTTCATACTGATGAAATATTGAAGTTGCCAATATCTGCTTTTACCAGACGGTGGTGCGTGCAAAAGTACATAAAAGAAAGCTTCACTGATGAGCGGGTTACTTTCTTTTTATTATTTTGCAGACATATAAGTAAGTCTTAAGAATTAAAAAGCATTAATCGGCAATCTTTTTCAGTTCTGTCAGTTCCGTAACTTTGTCCGGATAGAGGATGGCGTTGTGCGCAGCCATTTGAGCTGCTTTCTTATGGATTGGGTCCATTCCTTCGGGAGAATATGGGTTTTCTGTTACATTCTGATGGGTCAATGCCTCAAACCATGTGCAGGCAGCTGTATATCTGCCTATGGTTAAGTCAAGGTGGTATCCGTCCCTATTCATATGGTCGCCGATAAAGGAGGTACGTGCATTTTGTATGGCGGTTCCCGAAGGGATAATTTTCTTGATACCCACCAGGTTGGCGGCTTTCTTTACTGCATCCACAATGCTGGTGTACATTTTCATTTGGTTCTGGTCATAGTTTTTGAATCCGGTGTGGTTGGCATTGGTAGCATAAGCCCATGTCTGGTGCATCATTAATACGGTTTCCTTTCCAATTCGTTCCCTGATATAGTTAACCAATTCAGGTAGGGAAGCTTTGTAGCTGTCATAGATACCAGACAAAGGGCTGGCCTGCTGAACACTGATATAGTCCCATTTCTCATCGGCCAGTGCTTTCTCAATAGTCATTGACCGGGTTTCTGTTTTTTCCCCGTCTTTCTCTACTTTGCGATAGGCATAGGCCGGAGCGTTGTTGCGTATGTTTTGTACGTGCCGTTCCAGTGAACATCCTCCGATAAACATATTGCCGATAATCATGGTGATACCTTCAGCTTCTCCCAGTTCGTGCAAATATTGCTCTACTGCATCTTGTGAAAAGCTGTTGCCTATTGCCAATACTTTGATGGTGTCGTTATTGGCATGGCATCCATTTGCAAACAATGTAAATGGCGTGAGTAGGAATAAAATGACAAGGATGTTGATAGCATACTTTTTCATAATGGTGTTTGTTTTTAAGTTTTGTCGTTTCGATAAATAAGTAACAAAATTATTTGATTGTTTTTATATCTGCAAATATTCCTTGGGAATATAAGAAGGCTGAGACATGAAAAAATGAGATGCATTGCCGGAGCAATACATCTCATCCTATTGTTAATATTTTATTCGTTTATAGCGGAATGTATTCCACAAAGGCTTCCATCGCCTCATAGGAAGCAAGTCCGAGGCTGTCATACAAGGCAGCTGTTCCGCGGTTACGGTCCTCGCTGCGTTGCCAGAACAGACGTTCGTCATTGCCCAGGAACGGTGCACTTTCCATCTGCGATTGATGCTTCAGGATAGAGTTACGCTTGGCACGCAGTTCTTCCGGGCTGATGGGCACAGCCATCTCGATGTTTTCGATTTCCCATTCGGCCCATGCACCGCGGTACATCCAGATGCGGCATTCCTTCAACCATTTGGCACCTTCTTCTTTTTCCAAGTCAATGGCGGCAAATACGGCGTCCGTACAAACACGGTGTGTGCCGTGCGGGTCGGCCAGGTCGCCGGCAACGAAAATCTGATGGGGTTTCACTTCACGCAATAGGTTGCGTACAATTTCCACGTCTGCTTCGCTGATAGGATTCTTCTGTATCTTGCCCGTTTCGTAGAATGGCAGGTCAAGGAAATGACAGTGATCCAGAGGGATATTATTGTATGTACATGCAGTGCGTGCCTCGCCACGGCGAATCAGTCCCTTGATGGTCAAGATGTCGCGTGTATCCATGTCACCGTCTTTCTTCTCCTTCAAGTATTTACGGATTTCAGTATATTTGTCATTGATGACCTGGTCTTCGCTGTTGTTGAAGATTTGGTTGAACCCGTTGATGAAGTGCAGGAAGCGGATAACTTCTTCATCGCCTACGGCAATGTTACCGGAAGTTTCGTAAGCCACATGCACGTCATGTTTCTGCTCTACCAGACGACGGATGGTGCCTCCCATGGAGATAACGTCATCATCGGGATGCGGAGAAAATACGACCACACGTTTTGGATAGGGCTTTGCACGCTCAGGACGATAGGTGTCGTCAGCATTCGGCTTGCCGCCCGGCCATCCGGTGATGGTATGTTGCAGGTCATTGAATATCTTGATGTTCACGTTATAGGCTGAGCCGAACAATGCCAGCAGTTCGCTCAGACCGTTTTCGTTGTAGTCCTTGTTGGTCAGTTTCAGAATGGGTTTTCCGGTGAGTTGGCACAACCAGACGATGGCACTGCGGATGAGCTTGTCGTTCCATTCGCAGGAGGTTACCAGCCAGGGGCGTTGGATACGCGTCAAATTGGCGGCGGCAGACAAGTCGATAGCTACATGTGCATTGTTGTGAGTCTGCAGATAAGATGCAGGGATAGTATCTGTTACCGGACCTTCAACGCATTCTTTCACCTTTTGCGCTTTCTCCTCACCCCATGCCAGCAGATATATTTTCTTTGCCGAGAGGATGGTGGCTACTCCCATGGTGATGGAGCTGATGGGGGTATTTTCAATGCTACCGAACATCTTGGAAGCTTCATTGCGGGAGTCGTTGTCCAGCAATATCAGACGAGTGGTAGAGTTCAGGCGTGAACCCGGTTCATTGAAACCTATATTACCTACACGGCCAATGCCCAGCAAAGCGATGTCTAAGCCACCGAAACTTTCAATGCGCTGCTCGTAAAGACGGCAATATTCAAAGATGGCGTCTTTGGCGATGGTGCTGTCGGGGGTGAAAACATTCTGTTTGTCAATGTCCACATGGTCTATCAGCATTTCCTTCAATGCGTTGAAGTTGCTGTTGATGGCATTGGGAGCTAATGGATAATATTCGTAGAGGTTGAATATGACTACGTTGCGGAAACTTAATCCCTCTTCCTGGTGCATACGTACCAAGTCTGCATATACATTGCGCGGAGAGTTACCGCCTGCCAGTGCCAAGACACAGAAACGTCCCGCCTTTTGCTTGTCACGGATTAACTGTGCAATGTCAAGGGCAATCTGGTTGGCGCCTTCTTCTGCAGACTCATAAATATCAGTCGGGATTTTTTCCAGTCGGGTCAATACCGACCGTTCAAATGCATTCTCAGGTCTATAGTACCTGGGGGAGACTCTGTTGAGAGTGATTTGAGAGCTTAGATTGGTTTTCATAAAATTTATTATTAATAAATGATTAAGTATTGAACTGTTCTTTCAATCAACAAATATACAAAAAACAATGTTCATCCGCATATTGCTGAAGATTAATTAAGAAATACTGGTCGTCCCATATCTCATATGGGTTTTGACGGTTGTACGGAAAGTGTCTTCGGTCATTCCATAAAGTCACGGCCAACCGCCACCGTGAGTATGGATTTTACGTTGGGTCAACATAGGATTTAGGGGTTAGAATTATTAAATTAATCATGTTGTCGCTTTGACATTGTTTCGAAGGACAAAAATAGGTACTTTTTGGAGAAGATGTACTCCTTCTTTTGGGTATTTTCATTAAATACTCTAAAAAAGAGGATTTGGTGCATTTTGTATAATGTCTCGTTCGTTTGGGGTATAAGTGAGGATAATCATATAAAAATAGACCATTCATCGCACTTTTTGTCGTTTGGGTTTGTTATATTTGTGTGTGTTTATAAACTCTAAAATATCAATGTATGAAAAGCTGGAAAGTAGAAGCAGCCATCATAGCCGTGGGGCTGCTTTTGTTGGGAATCATGGTAAAAGGCGGTATCAACAATTTTGTGAATAAGGACCGTGTGGTCAGTGTGAAAGGGCTGGCCGAAATGGAAGTGCCTGCCGACAAGGTAGTCTGGCCTCTTGTCTACAAAGACATAGGTAATGACCCTGCACTGCTTTATGCCAATATGGAGAAGAAAAACGCTGCCGTCGTGAGTTTCCTTGAAAACAACGGTATTGAGAAGGAGGAAATCAGTATTGCACCGCCCGAAGTGATTGATATGCAGGCCGAACGTTACGTTGACCGCAACGTGGCCTATCGTTATAATGCCACGTCTGTCATCACTGTCACTTCCAAGAATGTGGATAGGGTGCGTAAGCTCATGTCGGGGCAGGCTGAACTCTTGAAGCAGGGTATTGCCATCACGGGAGGGGATTATAAATATAATGTGTCTTATGAATTCACCGGTCTCAACGAAGTGAAGCCCAGAATGATAGAGGAGGCCACGAAGAACGCTCGTGCTGCAGCCGAGAAGTTTGCCAAGGATTCGGACAGTGAACTGGGGAAAATCCGCAATGCCTCGCAAGGGCAGTTCTCCATAAGTGACCGCGATGCCTATACTCCTTATATAAAAAGCGTACGTGTAGTGACTACTGTGAACTATTATTTGAAGAAATAACGAACTCGTCCGCATCTTTCCAAGCGGGAAACTTTAGCCTGAACTCCTGCAGGGAGGAAAGGTTGAGGGAGGCGGTGGCAATCGCCTCTTCGTTGTTGGGCACAGTGGCAAGCACTTCCCCCTTCGGAGAGTAGACCACACTGCCTCCGCTGTGTGGAATGTCTCTGCCGTCCTTGCCGATACGGTTGACACCGCAGACATAACTGATGTTTTCCAGCGCGCGCGCTTGCAGCAGGATGTCCCAGACTTTCCGGCGGGGAATGGGCCAGTTGGCGACGTAAATCAGGAGGTCGTATTCATTGCTCGTATTGCGGCTCCAGACCGGGAAACGAAGGTCATAGCATACAAGCAGCAGTATGTTCCAGCCGCGATATCGGATGATGGGACGCCGGTTGCCGGGGGTGAAATGTTCTGTCTCGTGCCCCATCCGGAAGAGGTGGCGTTTGTCGTAATAGTAAGCATTGCCTTCGGGCGTAAGGAAGAATGCGCGGTTGTAGTAGGATGGCTTTCCGCCTTCCGAGGCTGTTTCGCAGGCAATATAGCTGCCGGCAAGAGCAAGCCGGTACTCTTCGGACCATTGGCGCAGTGTTGCGATGGTTTCTCCCGTTGTGGGTTCGGCCAAGCTGGCGGTGTTCATACTAAAGCCGGTGGAGAATGTTTCCGGTAAAACAACAATCTCCGTTGTTCCACGAAGAGTTTCTAACTTCTCGCGGAGACGACGGAGATTTTCTTGTTTATTTTCCCAGACAATGTCTGTTTGCAAGATGCTTATTCGCATGGCATTAATGCTTAATACCTGATTAGATATTTCCTAAATCAAAATTTTCGGGATTTTTTCCTTTAAAGTTCTTGAAGTACAGTTTTATCTCGCGCATATCCTTTTCGATGTCTCCGGTAGGCATGACAGCCTTGGTAGAGGAGATGGTCTTGGAAGGATAATCAATCCCGATAAGCATGATGGGCACTTGTGCTTTAAGTGCTATGTAATAAAAACCTTTCTTCCAGTTGGGATGGGCTTCCGGTGTAATAGCCAGGTGGAAATGCTTGCTGTTTGCAAACTTTTCGGTCATTTGGTCCACTAAGGAAGATTTACGTCCCCGGTTCACCGGAATGCCGCCAACGGCTTTGAATATCAGTCCCAGAGGAAAAAAGAACCTTGCCTTTTTCATCATGAAACTGTTCTTGCGGCCGATGGCACCATAAAACAATTTACCGATAAATAAGTCCCAATTGGAAGTATGGGGTGCCGCACAAATTACACATTTGTCGTAGTCAGGCACCGTCACGTTTGTCTTCCAGCCCAGCAGGCGATAATAAATGAAGCTATAAAAGGCTTTCTTCATCTTATTTCAGTTTGCCCATTGCGTCAATAATTTCGTCTACTTTTGCATTGAAGTCAGCACGAAGTTTTTTGTAGAAACCTTTTACATTTCCTGGCTCGGTGTGGCTGATGCGGCTTATGAATTCATCTTGCATTT
>ENA-UEPN01000345-UEPN01000345.1-human-gut-metagenome-genome-assembly--contig:-NODE-345-length-31935-cov-8.395317_pt1 | contig 31935 bp, 24 predicted proteins | sample MGYA00242897_ERZ507910 | MGnify/ENA primary metagenome ERZ507910 (study PRJEB26167, sample SAMN06115525) | human gut metagenome | host: Homo sapiens | place: China:Jiangxi | collected 2015-08-20...
ATTTCAGTATGCCCCGTATTCTGCCCTTAATACAAGCATAATATAAATTTTTACCAACACGTTTTGTCCTATAACCCAAAAGAGAGACTTCCCCCGAGTCTCTCTTTTCTTTTGCCCGAAATCCTCTCGAGGAGCATAGAGTTGTAAATAAAAAAACGGAACCGCTTTGCGTGGTCCCGTTTTTTATTGTATTACTTGGTTCCGAAGATACGGTCGCCGGCATCGCCGAGACCTGGGAGGATGTAGTTATGATCATCGAGCTGACGATCGAGGGCAGCTGTGTAGATCGGCACATCAGGATGAGCCTGGTTGACGACTTCAACGCCTTCCGGTGCGGATACGAGGCACATGAACTTAATGTTCTTTACGCCTTTTTCCTTCATCATGTTGATGGCTGCGACAGCGCTTCCGCCGGTTGCGAGCATCGGGTCGACGATGATGAAATCGCGGTTGTCCACATCCGGCAGCTTGCAGTAGTATTCGATCGGCTTGGATGTTTCCGGATCGCGGTAGAGGCCGATAACGCCGACTCTTGCAGACGGCATCAGTTCAAGAAGGCCGTCCACCATGCCGAAGCCTGCGCGGAGGATCGGAACGATGCCGACTTTCTTGCCGGCTACGCGGCGGCCGCGCATCTTTTCGAGCGGGGTCTCCACTTCGACGTCTTCGAGCGGAAGATCACGGGTGATTTCATAACCCATGAGGAGTGTAATTTCCTGGAGCAGGCGGCGGAACTCGCTGGAGCTTGTTTCCTTGGACCGCATGATCGTGAGTTTGTGTTGAATGAGCGGGTGATCAATAATATGAATCTGCATGATTGCCTCCCTGTAATTTAGACTATTCTGTAATTCGCCTTAACCATTTTAGCACAATAAGTGAAAAAGTGTAGGAAAATTTCAAAAGAATCAGCCCATTTCACCCACCACGCGGTCAGCCCATGCGCGGTCGATGACAAAAATGCCTCTGGAATAGAAGTCAAGCCTGGATTCAGCCGCATTCTTCACTACCTTGTACAGGTCCATGTCAAATTCCATGGATGCGATCATCTTGTCCTTGCTTCTGAAAAGGAATCCATGCTCGCCGTCGTCATTCATAGCAAAGAGGATTTCATCGATGCCCTTGTCGGCATACGTATCCTCGACATTGTGCCAGACGCTGCTCTTGATGATTTCCACGACGCGGTCGTCAAGGCCTGCATCAAGGATCATCAGCTTTTCACAGAAATCGTTGTAGGAGCGGACGATTCTCATCGTGTAGTCTGGAAGATCCTTCTGCCGGGCAGAGAGGATGGACATCATCTGGTTCCATGCATCGCCTTCGACGGATACGAAGACCATGTACTTGTCTTCCATCTGATGATACAGGAAATTGTAATTCAAGAGAGCAGTCGCGCCGCAGTCGGGGCAGGTATAGCGGAAAGCATCCCCCGTCCTGACGGCTTCCTTCAATTCCGGATCCTGCTTCGTATTGATGCTGTCCCAGACTTTGAATTCATGCTTGCTGCCGCAGGCCGGGCAGGTGATTTCAGACATTGAGCTTTGTGACATTAGAACCTCCGTGATTCATTAAATGATATGCTTTCCTTCTATTATACCGTACAAGGAGCGGAAATAAATTCCATACGGCGGACTTTTCCATATTTTTACAAATGGGCCGGATCGGTGATGACGCCTTTGACGGCTGTCGCCGCGGCCACGGCAGGAGAAGCAAGGTAGGCTTTTGCTTTCGCAGAGCCGAAGCGCCCCAGGAAATTCCTGTTGTTCGTGCCGAGCATCACTTCCCCGTCCCCCATGAGGGCCATCGTGCGTCCTTCGCAGAAGGAGCAGTACGGAGGCGTCACAAGAGCGCCTGCCTCGACGAAGGTCTGGATCCAGCCGCGCTTTACGCCTTCTTCCATGATGGAGGCGGAAGCCGGCGTCACGATGAATTTAAGGTCTTCTGCTATATGGCGTCCCTTCAGGATCTTTGCCGCTTCTTCGAGGTCCTCCAGCCTTCCGTTCGTACAGGAACCGAGGCAAACCTGATCGACCTTCACCCCTTCGACTTCAGAAAGCGGACGGATGTTGTCGACATGGGGCGGACAGGCAACGACGGGCACAAGGTCTTCTGCCTGGTAGAAGAGTTCCCTTTCATAGACGGCATCCTCGTCTGCCTTGACCCATGAAATGGATTCATAGGGCATTTTGCAGTAAGCTGCCGTCTTTTCATCGGCGGCAAAAAGGCCTGCCTTGGCGCCGCATTCGACGACCATGTTGGATATCGTCAGGCGGCTGTCGGCAGAAAGGCTCTCCACGGCGCTTCCCGTAAATTCAAGGGAGCGGTACGTCCCTCCTGCCGCGCGGAGATCGCCCAGCACGCGAAGAATGATGTCCTTGGAATAAACATTGGACGGGATTTTCCCTTCAATGCGTACCTTGATCGAGGACGGCACGCGGAGCCACAATTTCCCTGTCCCCCATAAGTATGCCATTTCCGTATATCCAATGCCCGTACCGAAGCAGCCGACACCGCCGGCCGTCGTCGTGTGGGAGTCGGTGCAGAGGAGGATTTCTCCCGGCTTCCCGTAGCCCAGCTCGGGGATGAGCTGATGGCAGATGCCGCCAGAAGCATGGAAATGACCGACATGGTACTTGTCACGCAGCTTGTACCCGTAAGAAAGGCTGTCCGGATCGGTTGGAAGGCAGGCCGGATTCAGATGGTCTTGGAAAATGATGAGACGCTCCGGATACATGGCCTTTTCAAATCCCATTTCCATAAGCTTCTCATAAAGGCTCTTCGTATAAATATCATGGACGACCGCCCGATCCGGCGTGACCGTCACAAGATCGCCCGGATGAAGATCGGCAAGGCCCGTATTCTTCATGATGATCTTTTCAGCAAGAGTATGTCCCATCATTACCTCCCCCTTTCCTTCTGTACATGCTTCACAAGCCCGCCGTCCATGATGAGCGAAAGAAGGTCGCCCCTCACTTTGGGAATCGGATACTTTTTTCCTTTGCATAGGATGTATTCATTCGGGACGACGATGACCGTATCGCCCTCTTCCACATCATCAAAGAGCGCGGCGCATTCAATCGGAAGGATGCCGTTATTGACAGCATTCCGGAAAAATATGCGCGCAAAGGACTTGGCGATGATGCAGCGGATGCCGCTTTCAGAAAGGACCTCGGCGGCCTGTTCCCTAGAAAAACCGCATCCGAAATTGTTTCCCGCGACAAGGATGTCTCCTTCCCTGACTTCTTCTGCAAGCTCAGGCCGGAGCAGCTCGAACATGTGCTTTTTGATTTCATCCCAGGACGGATAGGAAAGATGCTGCGTCGGGATGATGATGTCCGTATCAATATCCTCTCCGAACTTCCACACGCGGCCGGAGAAGGCGAGGATCGGATCAGCACTCAGGCTCTTTGTTCCCAAAGCAGGCTTTTCGGATTCTTCCGCCTTTTCCTCAAAAAGCACCGGTGCTTCAGCCTCTTCCTGTCTCTTTCTTTTCAGGAATTCGCCTCCGATATACCCTCTCACGGCAGCATTGGCCGCTCTTTCCGTGCTGACATGGAAGACGGCCGCCTCGATTTCATCCCCGTAATCCTTATTGTCATTCGTAAGGAGTATTTCGCCCTTTCCTGCCTTTGCCTTATAAGATGGATCGGCGCACTGATTGAGGAAAATACCGCCTGCATCCATGATGTCCTTGATATATCCAAGGTCAGCGGCCTTTTTGTATACCTCCGCTGTGGCAGGAGCCACGGAAAGACGGACACCGTCAGATACATGCTCCCCGCGGATGATGTCAGCGGCATGCCTGATATCTTCCAGAAAACCGCCCTGCGCGCCGCCTATGAAGACAGCGGAAATCGGGATCCGTCCCTTCTGGCTGATTTCCTTTCCCTCATGGATGACGACAGAGGGAATGTACTGGATCCGGATATGGAATCCCTGCACGTTTTCTTTCACAAAAGCCGTGCATCCAGAGGCTCTTCCTGCGGCCATGCACATGACAAGCAAGCTCTTCCTTCCTGAATTCTTGAAGCTCTCCTGAAATACACACGGGCATCCCTTGGGGAATCTTTTTGGAAAGCGCATAGGCCTTATCGTAATTGCAGGGGCGGTATCCTTCCCTGAAAAACCGGTCATACCTCGTTTCCTTTGTGCTTAGAAAAACATTGAATACGCCGCCTTCCTGGATGGAGAAGGATCCCGTAAGAAGCACTTCTTCAAGGCCTTCCTCATCAAGGCAGTAACCCTTCCCGCCAAAGGCGCCCATCACATAGACGTCAGGATCTCCGGATACGGCAATAAAGCCCTCGGGGAGGGACTCTTCCACCAGCAGATGGAAAGCCATTCCTCTCCCGTACGCATGAGGAATATCAAGCTTCCTTGCAAGCGCAAGCACCTCCTGCTGCCTTTTGGATTCTTCCGGTGAATTCGGCGGCACCTTCTTGTCGATCACGACCCTGATCTTCTCAGTATCCCAGAGCTTCCTTCCGCTCTCGGCCGCTTTTTTCAGCGCAGCAAAGCCTTTCTCTTCATTGAGGACAACTACATCAGCCTCATATGTTTTTATTTTCATTCCATAAGTCCCTCCCATCCTTCTTTTCTTCTCATTATACAGATAAAAGGAAAGCACAAACAGGGAGAACCCAATAAAAAATCCTGCTTTCGCGGGCAAAAAAAAATAGATCCCCATAGGAAGATGAAAGGAGGGGATCAATGGCGCAAAGGCCCATATAAAATTTTGCAGCTTACGGGGCTGCTTTCTCCCATGTTTCCACGGGGCGCTGTCTACTGAAATTTCTTCAATGAATATTCATTGGCAGGTATAAGAAAAGCCAGTGCAGCTTTGCCTCCGGATGTCCCTAAGAACCGCGTTCCGGTTGGTTAAGTACAATTCTATCCATGACACCCCGTTTCGTCTAATACCGGTCAAGGATTATTTCTATTCCTGACATGCATAAAGAAAACGGAAAATCCTCAAATTCATCCAAAAATCGCGATTTTACCGTATTATTACATTGTTAATTTTCTATATCATTTATTTATCATGCATGTCATGCATTGAAATCCTTCCTATCTTTCATAAATATTGCCTCTTTTTATTGAAACGCCCCTCTTCCTAAAGGTATAATTGAACTAACGATTATGTGTCCGGCTTATACAAAGAATGAATCCCGTATTTTATAAAGGAGTCCCCCATGGATCTCAGCCAACTGGAATATTTCCGCGCGCTTGCGCATATCCGCCACTTCACAAAAGCGGCGGCTTCCATTTCCATCTCGCAGTCCGCCCTGTCCCGCTCCATCACGAAACTGGAAAACGAGCTCGGCCATCCCCTCTTCGACCGCACGGGCCATGAAATCTCCCTCACTCCGGATGGGCAGCGTTTCCTCATCCACGTAGAGCGCGCCCTTTCTGAAATCGAGGAAGGCAGGCGGGAGCTCGACCATGAAAATGATCCGCAGGGCGGCATCATCAATCTTTCCTTCATCCATTCCCTCGGCACCTACATGCTTCCTGTCCTTCTCTCCGAATTCAAGGTGCAGAATCCTTCGACCAGGTTCAACCTGCAGCAGAACGATTCCACGCTGCTCGCGCAGGGACTGATCGACGGGACGAGCGACCTGTGCCTGGGATCCACGATGATCACGATGAAGCACATCGCCTGGTCCTACCTCTATTCCGAGGAAATTTACATCACCGTCCCTCTCCATCACCGCCTGGCCGACTGGGAGCAGGCAACGCTGAAGGATATTGAAAATGAGCCCTTCATCACGATGAAGCCGAGCTACAGCCTCAGGATTCTCACCAACCGCGTCTGCGCGCTCGCCAATGTCCATCCGAAAATCATTTTCGAAGGCGATGATACAAATACGATTGCAAGCCTTGTCGCTTCCAATCTGGGCGTTTCTCTCCTCCCGAAGATTCCAGGAAGCGATGCGATCGGCATTCGCCAGATCCACGTTTCCTTCCCGTCATGCAAGAGAGAAATCGGCATCGCATGGAACATGACGCGGCCCCTGTCTCCGGCAGCGCTTCGTTTCCATCAGTTCATCGTGAAAAGATTTGCGGACAAACGGTCCTCCACCGTCCGCTGAATTCTGATATTTCACTCATTGACAGCGCCTTTTTACCATGCTATCATGAGGTCAGTTTTATATAGGCAATGAGAAGAAGAGTAGGAAATCCGGAATGGCAAAGAGAGCTGCGGAGTGTGAGAAGCAGACCGGGAACGATTTCTGAAGATGGACTTTGAGCCTGCTTGGCTGAATCATGAAGCCGGCCGGGACTGCCCGATACAGCAGCAGGGTATTTATGGGCATTGTCCGGCGTACCCGCAGAGTCTTTGCCGGTGACGGCAGGGAGAAACAGAGTGGTAACACGGCTAAGCACCGTCTCTCGTAAGAGGGGCGGTTTTTTGTTTGCCAAATCTGCCCCATTTCACGGCATTTTATAAGGAGGATTTCATTATGGACATCAAGACTATCTGCATTCATGGCGGCGATTGGAAGGATCCGACCGGCTGCATTTCCGTTCCGGTTTTCCAGAGCGCCACCTTCGGCCATCCGGAGCTTGGCCAGTCAACCGGCTATGATTACACGCGCGTACAGAACCCGACCCGCGAAAGCACGGAAAAACTCGTAGCCGCTCTTGAGCACTGCTGCGACTGTACCAGCTATTCATCCGGCATGGCTGCCATTTCCATGGTCATGGAACTTTTCAAACCGGGCGATACGATCATTTCCAGTGACGACCTCTACGGCGGCTCCATCCGCCTTTTCCGCTTCGTCAATGAAAAGAACGGCCTGAACTTCCGCTATGTCAATACATCCCATCTGGATGATGTGGAAAAAGCCTTCGATGAAACGGTCAAGGCTGTCTATATCGAAACCCCGACCAACCCGATGATGCAGATCACCGATATCAAAGCCATCGCTGACATCGCTCATGCCCACGGCGCTCTCCTCATCACAGACAATACATTCATGAGCCCGTACTTCTGCAACCCGGCTGACCTTGGCGCAGACATCATCCTCCATAGCGGCACGAAGTACCTTGCCGGCCACAACGATACCCTGGCAGGCTTCGTCGCATGCAAGGACAAGGAAATCGCTGAAAAGCTCCGCTTCCTCTATAAGACCGTCGGCGGCTGCCTCGCCCCGTGGGACAGCTGGCTCGTCACCCGCGGCATCAAGACACTGGCTCTCCGCATGGAAGCAGCCCAGAAGAACGCTCAGATTCTCGCTGAATGGCTCTCTTCCCAGAAAAAGATCACCAAAGTCCTCTACCCTGGACTTCCCGGTTTCGAAAACAAGGATATCCATGACAAGCAATCCAGAGGCGCCGGCGCTATGCTTTCCTTCTACACCGACACCCATGAGACAGCGCTGGAGATCCTCAAGAACGTCAAGCTCATCCGCTTTGCTGAAAGCCTTGGCGGCGTGGAAAGCCTCATTACCTATCCGGCTACCCAGACGCACAGCGACCTCACCGAAGAAGAAAGACAGTCCCGCGGCATCACAGAATGCCTGCTCCGCCTTTCCGTCGGCATCGAAGATGCAGGCGACCTCATCGATGACCTTGCCCAGGCTATCGGCTGATACACTATTGTCCATAAGGAGGCTTACCATGAAATTATCTGATCTTGATACCGTCATCGACCGCCGCGGAACCGGCTGCCTGAAATATGATTTCGCTGTTCAGCGCGGCAAACCTGCCGATGTTCTTCCCTTCTGGGTCGCTGACATGGACTTCAAAGTGGCTGAACCCATCCTTGACGCCTTGAGGAAACGCGTCGACCATGGCATCTTCGGCTACTCGGAATCCGGCGAATCCTACTTCGAAGCGCTGAAGAACTGGCAGAAGGAAAACTACGGCTGGGATATCGAGCCCGAATGGCTCATCAAGACCCCGGGCGTCGTTCCTGCCATCAACCTTGCCGTCAAAGCACTGACAAAGGAAGGCGACGGCATCCTCATCAACCGCCCTGTCTACTACCCCTTCCTCGAAGCCATCAGGAAGAACGGAAGGAAACTGGTGAACAGCCCGCTCATCCTCAAGAACGATCATTATGAACTTGACTTCGACGACCTCGAAGCAAAGATCAAAGCAGAAAACGTGAAGCTTGCCCTCCTCTGCTCCCCGCACAACCCTGTCGGCCGCGTGTGGACGAAGGAAGAACTTTCCCGCTACGCTGACATCTGCATCAGAAACGGCGTCAAGATCGTCGCTGATGAAATCCACGAAGACTTCACCTATCCTGGATTCACCCACACGACATTTGCCACCATCAGCAAGGAAGCTGCCCAGAATGCCATCATCTGCACAGCCCCCTCCAAGACATTCAACATCGCAGGCCTACAGACATCCAATATCCTGATCCCGAATCCGGAAATCCGGAAAGCCTTCCAGGATGCCCTTGATTCCTTCGGCTATGACCAGCTGAACACGATGGGCCTTGTTGCCTGCGAAGCTGCTTACAGCTATGGCCGCGAATGGCTCGACACCGTCAAGGAATACATCCGCCTGAACGTCGACTTCACGAGAGATTACCTCAAGGAAAACCTGCCGAAGATGAAACTCATCGAACCGGAAGGCACCTACCTCCTCTGGATCGACGCTTCCGCCTACGGCCTTTCCGACGAAGACCTCGAGCACAAAGTCGTCTATGACTGCCACCTCTGGCTCGACATGGGATACATCTTCGGACCGGAAGGAAACGGCTTCCTCCGCTTCAATCCCGCCTGCCCGAGAGAGACCCTCATCAAAGGCCTCACCCTTTTGAAAGAAGGCTTTGAAGGGAAATAAAAGCAAGCAAAAAGACCATGCACAAAATCCATGCATGGTCTTTTTTATTGCTATATTTAATTTCAGGCTTCCACGGCTGCGCGTTTCATGACTCTTTTTCCGGAGGTCTTTCTCCAGAAGAAGTAGTAGGCAAGGCCTGCCAGAGCGGAAGCTAAGCAGACGACGCCGTACATGAAGGGGGTAGCCTTCGGAGCCTGCGACGGCGCCTAAGATGGCTGCGGCAAGTCCTACGCTGATATCAAGGGACCAGAAGTAGGTGGATGTGGCAACGCCTGCGCGGGCAGCCGGTGCGCTCTGCACGGCCAGTGTCTGGAAGGCAGGGGCGAGTGCTCCAAAGCCTACGCCTAAAATGGTGCCGGAGAAAAGAAGGGTGAAAGGGCTGTGTGCCTGGCTGAAGAGGATGAATCCCACAGCGAAGAGGCCAATGCCCGGATAGACTGTATAGTCCGGTCCATGGTAATCGAAGAGGTAGCCGACAAAAGGTCTAGTTACGACGATGACGATGGCAAAGACGACGAAGAAGAGGCTCGTCCAGGAAGCCAGGCCCATCGATCTTGTGTACATCGGGATGAAGGTAAGGACACCGCCGTAAGCAAAGAAGACAAGTCCGCCCAGGATAACGAAGGGAAGTGCTTTCTTTTCAAAGAAGTCGCTCACATGAATGCCCTTCTTCTTTTCGCCGGAAGGTTTGACGACGTCGTCCGGGAGGCGTTTCCTGTTTCCTGCAATGACTGCGGCAATCGCAAGAAGGCAGAGGAAGCCGAAGAGCATTTTCGAGCCGAACCAGCCGATGATCAGAAGACCCACGAGAGGCCCGATGACCATGGCCATATTTCCGGATACGGCAAAGTAGCCGATACCTTCGCCCTTTCTTTTGGCAGGAAGGACGAGAGCCGCCATGGCTGCCGATGCGGTCGTGCCGATGGCAAAGACGATGCCATGGACAAGACGAAGCCCGTAAACCATGTGGAGGTTTGATGCCAGAAGGAAGCCTCCCATGATGAGAACGAAGAAGACGGTCGAAATGAGAAGAAGCTTCTGCTTGTTCACGCCGTCAATGATGCGTCACGCGATCGGCCTCGTGCAGACGGTCCCGATCTGAAAACAGGTCATCGCCATCCCCGCTGCAAGCTGTCCGTCGCCCAGGTCATCCATGATGAAGACTGGCAAAGCGGCTATCAAAATATACTGTGACATGAAATAAAAGAAATTCGTAAGACCCATCCCGATAAATTCAGGAGTCCAAAGCTTTTGCTGCGGCATACTATCACCTATTTCCTTTCACCGGCGCAACGGTAATTTATTTTTACCTATTAATAGAAAACATCTATAATGGAGACGTTTCTCTATTATAGCACAGGATTTAGAAAATGGTAAAAATTTTTGGAAACTCCCCCGCCCTTTCTTTTTCATGTCATAACCTGTCCTCCTTTCTGCTATAATAAAAGTGTCATAGTATAATAGAAACAAATAAAGGAATGCTTGGCGGGTCTGCCGCCAGAAAGGACATCCCATGAGCTTACATTTCATATTCGGCCGCGCGGGTACAGGAAAGACGACCCGCTGCTGCCGGGAAATCCAGGATTATGTACGCGGGGAAACGGGAAGGAAGGCTTTCCTTCTCGTGCCGGATCAGGGAACGTACACGGCTGAGTACCTGCTCGCGAAATCATTTCCGGGCGAAGGCTTCACAGACGTCACCGTCTGCGGATTCTCGCGCCTTGCCTACCGCGTCTTTCAGGAACTGCACTCGCCGGTCGCAGAAGCCCTCTCGCCGCTTGGGCAGCAGATCATCGTAAGAAGGATCCTTGATGAAAGGAAGGATGAACTCCAGATGATCGTCAAGGCTGCGTCCCACCCGCATTTTTCGGAAGAAGTGCGCCTCCTTCTCCACCAGCTCGACCTTTTCTGCGTAACGGAAAATGATCTTGCTGCTGCCGCAGAAGAGGAAGGGGACACGCCACTCGGACGTAAGATGAAGGATCTCTCCATCATCTATACGGCTTACAATGAATACCTCCGCAGCCATTTCAATTATGAAGGCAGCCTTTTCGACCTTCTGGCGCACGAAATCCCCAAGTCCGACATGATCCGCCATTCACGCATCTGGATCGACGGCTTCAACGGCATGGCGCCGCAGAAAATCAATATCGTTTCCGCCCTCATCCATACGGCAGAAGAAGTCACGATGACGCTGCAGATGGACAGGCCGGAAGATGCCGCAGAGAATACGACCTTCCTTCGTCCTTACAAGCTGTACGAGGACCTGTCCCTTCGTGAGCGCCATTCGGACTTCACGACGCTTACGGAAAAAGTCCGCTTCCATTCTCCCCGCCTTTCTTCGATGGATGAATCCTTCTTTGCCAGACGCGCTCTTTCCTGCCCGCTTCCCAAGGAGAAAAACGTGCGCCCTGAAGAAGGGCTCCACATCCTCCGCGCCGCAAGGAAAGAAGAAGAAGTGGATGCGATTTCCCGTGCCATCTTGACACTCGTCCGTGACAAGGGCTTCCGCTGGAGGGACATCCTTGTCCTTCTAAGGACACCTGACGATTACACGGATATTTTCGAGCGCTCTTTTGAGAAATACAAGATCGCCGCCTTCATTGACAAGAAGCATCCGATGAACAACCATCCGCTCGTCATGATGACGGACGGCCTTCTCCGCTTCCTGACAGCCGAGACGACGAGAAAGAATTCGGGCTGGCAGAAGGAAACGATTTTCCGCCTCTTGAAGACCTTCCTCCTGCGCGATTTCACGCCCGAGGAAACAGACCGTCTTGAAAACTACGTCCTCTCCCACGGCATCCGCGCCTGGCAGTGGCATAAAGCATGGAAATTCCGTGAATACTGGGATATCGACGCAGAAGCGCAGCCGCCTTCCGAAAAGGAGCTTGCTGCCCTCCGGGAAGCCAATGACTGGAGAGTCCGTCTCACAAGCCTCCTCGATCCCCTTGCCTCCGCATGGAAGAAGGCTAAGACGGTCCGCGAAAAGTGCGCACTTTTATATCAGTTCTACCTCGACGAAAAGGTACCGGATACACTTGCCGGGCTCGATGATGTCGAATCTCTTCATACGAATATCCGCACGCACCTTCAGGTGTGGAAGAAGATGCTCTCGCTTCTGGACGAAATCGTCCATGCTGCCGGCGATGAAATCATGAGCGGAAAGGATTTCCTCTCCCTTCTTGAAGACGGGCTTTCCTCGCTCACGTACTCGACCATTCCGCCGTCCCTTGACCATGTGACGGTCACAGGCATGGACCGCGGGTATGCCATGGAAGCGCGCGCCGTCTTCATCCCGGGCATCTGCGAAGGGGATTTCCCGAAGAATATCGGGGAATCCGGCTTCTTCACAGAATCGGAAAGGCAGAAGATTTTCGCAGAAAGCCGCCTCCGCTTCGGCGCCGATCTCATGCAGGTCGTCCATCAGGAGCAGTTCTACTGCTACCTGGCCCTAACGCGCGCCTCGGACGTCCTCTACCTCTCCCTTCCCGCTGTCAGGGAAGACGGCACGGAAACCGAGCCTTCGCTCCTTCTGACGCAGCTCTCCGGCCTCGGTTATCCGTCGGAAGACATCCACGTCCTTCCGCCGTCCCCGGCCAATGATGATGCGTCCTTCTTCTGCAATCCCGATCAGGCGCTTTCCCTTCTCCCTTCCATCCTGCGCGAAAGCATCCCGGAGAAGGATTCCCGCTGGGCAGGCCTTGCCGCATGGGCAAAAAACAATTCTTCTTATGGCACTACTCTTTGGTTAAAGATGCAAAGCCTCCACTATTCCAATGAGGCAGAGCCGCTCCCGCTGGACATTGCCGCGCGCCTCTTCAAGCCGGGCGGAAGGTTCTTAAGCTCCGTCACCCGCCTTGAAAATTACCGCGGCTGCGCATACCGCTATTTCCTGCAGTACGGCCTTGGCATCAAGGAAAGGGATACAGGAGACCTCCAGTCGCTCGACTTCGGCAACTACCTCCATGCATCGCTCCACCGTTTCGGAAGCGTCCTGGGGAAGGAGAACAAGCAGTGGAGAGATGCGACGGATGAGGACATCGAGAACCTTTCGAGCAAGATTGCCTCCTCCATCGCGCCCCGCGTCCGCTACGGCGCCCTTCATTCCGATGCGGCCTCCCGCTATACGGAAAATGCGCTCAATAAGACATTCAAGAATACACTTTCTTCCTTAAGGGAATGGAGTAAGTCGAGCTCCTTTGACACGAAAGCCCTGGAGCACAAGTTCTTCCTGCACCTTCGGGCAGAAAACGGGGAGACCTTCACGCTGAACGGCAAAATCGACCGCGTCGATATGCTTGGCGAGAACGTCGCTGTCTACGACTACAAGACGGGCCATACGACGGCAAGCCTTGTGGAAATCGTCAGCGGCCTCAAGCTCCAGCTTCTCACCTACCTTCTGGGCCTCATGGAAGAGGCAGATGGAAATCCGCTCCTTCCTGCCGCCCTCATGTATATTTACCTTTCAGGCGATGTCAAGATCGTCTCGTCCGTGCCGCGTAATGGTATTCCGGACCTTCCGGCCAAGGACGGTGCATCCGGCTTTATCACTTCATCGGGTGCAACCGTTTACGATCTCGACAGCCGCGCAGGCAGTAATGACTCGATCCTTCCTGTCCGCATGAAGAATGACGGAGATCCGTATAATTCAGGAAATGTGCTCTCCAAGGAAGATTTCGATCATCTTCTGCGGATCGTGAAGAAGAGGATCATCATGCTCTATGAAGAGATGATTTCCGGCAGGATCGATATCCGTCCCGTCCGCTTCAAGGGAAGCTCGCCCTGCAAGTACTGCCCATACCACTCCATCTGCCGCTTCGACCCGAGCCGCAGGGAAGAAAATTACGATTACATCCATGCTGTCAGCGACAAAGATATGAAGCGTGAGCTTCCAGGGATAGCATTCGATATGACAAAACCAAGAAAGGAGGATGACAATGGCTAACCGCTGGACCCCGGCGCAGCAGGAAGCGCTGGATACAAGAAACAAGAATCTCCTGCTCTCAGCTGCTGCAGGAAGCGGCAAGACCGCAGTCCTCACCGAACGCATCACGCGCATCGCAGGCGACATGGAAAGCGGCATCGATATCAACGAGCTTCTCGTCCTCACTTTCACAAAGGCAGCCGCTGCTGAAATGAAGAGCCGCGTCTCGGCGTCTTTGACAAACAAGCTCCGCGAAGCGGATGCGGAGAACAATCTGCCCCTCATCCATCACTTAGAGCGCCAGCTCTCTCTCATGGGAAGCGCGCAGATTTCCACGCTCGACTCCTTCTTCCAGTCGCTTCTCCGCCAGTACTTCTACCTCCTCGATCTGGATCCCAAGACACAGATCATGGCAGATGAAAACGAAGGATACCTGCTGAAGGAAGCCGTCCTTGCCGAAGTGCTGGAAAGATGGTACGAAGAAGCGGACCCGGATTTCCTCAAAACGGCCGACCTCTTTGCCAGCCGCTACCAGGACCGCGACCTGAAGGATACGATCCTGCGCATCCACAACTTCTCCTGCTCGATGCCATTCCCGATCGACTGGCTCAAGCATCTGCCCGATCCTTACAACATCCCCGATGGTACGAAGCTGGACGACATTCCCTGGAGCTATGATTTCCTTGCCTCGATCATTTCTACTTCGGAGAAGATCAGCGAATACTACCGGCGCGCTTTTGAAATCATGGATCAGAATGATGCAGCGCGTGCCGTCTACAGTGACCAGCTTTCGAATGAATACAGCTTCATTTCCTCTCTCGCCGAAGTTTCTTCCTGGAAAGACCTCTATGATCTTCCCTCCTTTACCTTCGCCCGTCTCACAATCGCAACCGCCAAGGTGCTGAAGCCCTATAAAATGCTTGTCAAAGAGTTCAATGCCACTCCGGATGCCGAGACCATCAAGGCTCTCCGGAAGCAGGCTGCGGCTACGTATAATAAGTCGATAGCTCCCCTGATCGGGATTTCCGAAGACCAGTGGATCGGAGAGACGCGCAATATGGCTCCGATCGTGAAGGTGCTCTCTGACATTACCATCGACTTCACGCATTCTCTTTCGGAGAGGAAACGCCAGGAAGGCGTCATGGACTTCAATGATCTGGAGCACTATGTCTTAGACGTCCTCGTCGACAAGGATGATCCGGCATTCACGCCTGAGACGGCCGCTGATTTCCCGTCGGAAGCCGCTCTTTCCATACGCTCACGTTACAAGGAAGTCATGATCGATGAGTACCAGGACACGAACGGCGTGCAGGAACTCATCACCTCCCTTCTCTCCAGCGGAGACAACCGCTTCATGGTCGGCGACATCAAGCAGAGCATTTACCGCTTCCGTCAGGCGGACCCGACGATATTCCTCGGAAAGTACAATGACTTCAGCACGAATGAGGCTGCTACAGACCACAGGATCGACCTCAATAAGAATTTCCGAAGCGATGCGGCCATCCTTTCTTCCATCAATTTCATCTTCCGCCAGATCATGACGGAAAGAAATCTGGAGCTGAACTACGGGGCGGCGGAAGCGCTCTACCCGGGACGCCACGAGGAAGAGAGGCCTTCCGATTACTGCGGCGGCTCTGTCTCCATCGGCCTCATCGACAAGGATATCGAAGAGGCGCAGAATGATAATCCCAAGATCAAGGATATGGAAAACATACGCCTCGAAGGCAGGCTGATTGCGGCGAAAATCCGCAGCCTCATCGACAGCAAGGCCAAGGTCATGAACGGCGACGGCACCTTCCGCCCCATCACTTACAGTGATATCGTCATTCTTCTCCGCTCCGTGGCAGGAAAAGCCCCCATCCTTTTGAAGGTCATGGGAGAATACGGCATTCCTGCGATTTCCGACAGGGAAGACGATTACATCCAGAATCCGGAAGTCGAGACGCTCCTTGCGCTCCTCAAGATCATCGACAATCCGCTGCAGGACCTGGCGCTGACGGCTGTCCTGCGCTCTGTCTTCGTAGGCCTTGATGAAGAGGATCTTTCGCGCCTGCGACTTGCCCAGAAGGCTGCCGGTGCTGAGCATATCTGGCCTGTCCTTGGAAATGCGGATCATATCCTCAAACCGGGAGGAGCCGGCCTTGTTTCTTCCTTCCTTTCCCTCTACAAGGAATGGCGCCTGCAGGCTGTCAAGGACGGCGCAGCACCGCTCATCAGGAAGATCATCGCGGATACCGATTACCTCACTTACGTCTCCGGACTTTCCGGCGGCGAATTCAGGAAAGCACATGTCCTTGCCTTCTATCAGCTGGCTCTTTCGAGAGACAGCGGCGCCAGGAGCGGCCTCTACTCTTTCCTCACTGAGCTTTCGCGCCTGACGAAGGACGGACGTAATTTCCGCGCCAAGACGCCTTCTGTCTCTGCCGCCGATGCTGTCCGCATCATGACGATCCACAGGAGCAAGGGGCTTGAATTCCCTGTCGTCTTCCTGGTCGATGCGGCAAAAGAATTCAACCTCCGCGACACGAAGGCAACGGCCATCTGCCACAAGGACAGGGGAATCGGCATCCAGTACTATGACGAAGAGACCCATGCACGCTGGCCCAGCCTCTACTGGTATTCCGTCCGCTCCGCTTCCGAAAGGGAAAGCAAAGCCGAAGAAGCGCGCCTCCTCTACGTCGCCATGACGCGCGCAAGAGACAAGCTCTTCATTACAGCTACTTTGAAGGATACCATAAGATCCCTTGACCTCTGGATGGCCTCCCTGGCTGGCACGGAAACTGCCGAAGTCCGCCCGCTCCCGTCCTATATCACATCCGGTGCCGCTTCCTACCTTGACTGGATCATGCCGGCGGCGCTCCGTCATCGCTCATCCAAAGATGTATGGGACCGTCTCATGCGCATCCCCTCCTATGCTGACGATGCAGAAGGAGACCACTCTCTTTTCGATATTTCCATCACTCCGGAAACTTCGCTCCTCAGAGCGGATGAAACCGCGGATGCTGCAGAAACGGAAAAGCAGCTGATCGAGGTGGAAGAAACACCGGAGACGAATGCTGACCGCTTCCTTGCTTCCCTTCCTTCTGAGGTACCTGAAGATCTTTCCCGCCGCCTCACATGGAGCTACGCCTTCCCGGGCGCTGCCAATACGCCGGGAAAACTGACAGCCACAGCCGCGGTCAAGCTTCGTGAAACGCTCGAAGCTTCGGAAAGCGATGAACCGCCGTATGCCTCTGAAGTCCTGGCACCGGACCTTCCTTCCCTTCCTGAAACGGAAGAGGGCGAAGAAAATGAGGAAACAGAAGGAATGAAGGAAACGCTTCCTGCCGATTATGCAGAGCCGCCTTCTTTCCTCTCCGGAGGAAAACCAGGCTTTACAGGGACTTCCTTTGGTACACTCATGCATAAGGCGATGGAAATGATAGATTTCAAGACCGTCCCGGCAACAAGGGAAGCTTTAAGAAATGAAATCATGCGCCTTACGGAATCGGGCATCTTCACGAAGGATGAAGAGGAAGTCCTCCTTTCAGAAAGAAAGTACACAAATCCTGTCGCTTCTCTCATCACCTTCGCAGAAAGCCCTCTGGGCACTCTCATGAAAGAAGCAGAGACAGTCAGGAAGGAAATGCCTTTCTCGATCCTCCTTCCTGCGGATTCCTTCTATCCCGACTGCGAAAAGGGCGAGAAGATATTCCTGCAGGGGATCATGGACTGCCTCCTTGAAACGAAGGACGGCCTTACCGTCATCGATTACAAGACGGACCGCGTCATGACCGAAGAGGAACTTCGAGAGCATTACAAGATCCAGCTTCAGGTCTACGGAGAAGCCGCTGAAAAGCTCCTCGGAAAACCCGTCGTACGCCTTTCCCTCTGGGCCTTCCGCTTAGGAAAAGCCATCGACATACCGCTTCACAGGAATTAAAGCAATCAAAAAGGATGTGAACCATTTGGAACACATCCTTTTTTGTTGGCTTGTTTTAATATTACTTGATTCCCAGTGCTTCTTCTGCTGTGGAAGGCATATCCGGAGCCGGTGTATTGAACCATTTTTCATGGAGCTTGTTCAGCGTGCCGTCTTTCTTGAGCTTGGCGATGGCAGCATTGACTTCCTGCTGCAGTTCCTTATTGTCCTTGTTGAAGCCGAAGGCAAAGTACTGGACATTGGAATCCGGAACATCGACGACGCGGAATGCGCCCTTGCCATCGGTAGCTACGAAGTAATCGGCAGCCGGTTTATCCAGGATGCCTGCATTAGCGCCGCCGGCCTTGAGTTCCATGACGATATCGCTGGAATGATCGAAGTTTCTTGTATTCATGCCTTTTTCAGCCGCATAGTAAGCAGCGGTCGTTCCGACCTGGACAGCAACTTCCTTTTCCTTCAGGAGGTCTTCGACACTGTGGATGTCACTATCTGCCTTGGTTACGATAGCAAGTTTTGTCGCATAGAAAGGAGCGGCGAAGAGGATCTTGTCTGCTCTTTCCTTCGTTGCTGTCATGCCGGATGCCGTCATGTCCACTTCCTTGGACTGCAGAGCCGGGATCAGGCCGTCAAATGCCACGTTCTTGAATTCGACTTTCCTGTTCATGTCCTGAGCAACAGCACGGACGACGTCGATTTCATATCCTGTATAATCCTTGCCGTCCTTGGATTTGAATTCAAACGGCACGTATGTTGCGTTCGTTGCTACCTTCAGCGGTTTCAGACCTTCCGATGATGCCGCTTTCTTTTCACCGCCGCATCCGGCCATGATGCCGGCTGCCATAGCGAGAGAAGCTGCGAGAATGATACCCTTTTTCCAGTTTTTCATATTTTGCACCCCATTGCATACTACATAAATTTAATACCTATTATACAGTCATATACTGCATATGTCCATAGTTTTATTAATATATATGCATAAATATTATAAATTTTCATCTTTGCACTAAAAAAGACTGCGGAAGATGAATGATCATTTCCACAGTCCTTTTTAAAATTAACGGATGACGGTGCCTTTGGTGTCCTTGACGAAGAAGAGGACATTGACAGCAGCCGCAAGATATACGGCGGAGAGCAGGACGAAAGCGGTATTGAAGCCGTTTGTCTGTGCAATCGTACCGATGATGACCGGAGCGAAGCCGCCTACGGCGCGTCCGGTATTGAAGATGAAGTTCTGCGCAGTGGATCTGGCGTCGGTCGTGTAGTTCTCAGAGAGAAGCGTGCCGTAGCCTGCCATCATGCCGTTGCAGAAGAAGCCGAGGAATGCGCCGCCGAAGAGGAGCGCAATCGGCGTGCCGAGATTGACGTAGATATACACCATGGCAGCAGCGCATACGTAGAAAAGAAGGTACGGCTTCTTGCGTCCGAGACGGTCGCAGAGCCAGCCGAATACGAAGATGCCTGCAATCATGCCGATGACAGTGACGATCATCCAGCCGGACATGGACTTGGTGGTCAGGCCGTGTTCCTTCAGAAGGATCATCGGGAGCCATACCATGATGCCGTAGTAGCCGAAGTTCTGTACGCTTGTCATGATGGTGAGCGCTATTGTCGTGATGGTCGTCTTCTTGTCAGCGAAGAGGTGCGCAAGCGGGAATTTCTTTGCTTCTGTCAGCTGTTCTTCTTCTTCAGCCGTCAGCTTCTCGCCTGCATCTTTTCTTGCCTGAAGCGCTTTCTTCATTTCCTTGCGCTTGACCCACATCGGCGGTTCTTTGATGCCGTGACGGGCCCATGCGGCAAGGAGTGCCGGAAGGACGCCTACGAGGAAGAGTCCTCTCCAGCCGTAGTCAGGAAGGACGACAGCAGCAAGGATAGCCGCAAGAACGGCGCCTGCCTGCCAGCCCATCGCTACGCCGGCTGTGGCTCTGGCGCGCTTGGCGCCCGGCCATGTTTCTGATACGAGGGTCATGCCAATGCCATATTCACCGCCAAGGCCGAGCCCTGCCAGGAAACGCAGGATGTCCAGATGGACTGCATTGTCCGCAAAGGCGCATGCGCCCGTGAATATGGAGAAAATAATGATGGTGAGGGAGAAGGTGTGCACCCTGCCCCACCAGTCGGCAAAAATGCCGAAGATGTATCCGCCGAGGACCGTGCCTATCAGCGTATACGTGGCAATCATGCCGCCTTCGCCAAGCGTCAGGCCGAATTCACTGACGATAGCCGCCATCGCAAAAGAAAGAATCAGAACGTCGAGCCCGTCCATGGCGTAACCGATGATCGAGGCCCACATGATTTTCCAACGCTCTTTGCGAGTGACTCCTGTTTCCTCAAATTCCAATTCTTCAATTGTTTTCTGCGACATAGTACCCCCCCTGGTGTACAACTAAGAATCCGTAAGCCGAATTCTGCACAAATTGTCTTATTTTACAACAACTTTACTGATTTGCAAAGGGGAAAAATAAAAAAGGCCGAAGATTTTTCCCGGCCTTAATTTTCTTTATTTCTTGTTCATTTTTGTACTTTCTTGCCGACAAGCCCGCCTTCGACTTCCTGCACGTCGAATACGGTGATGAAAGCGGAGGGATCGATGTCGCGGACGACCTGCTTGAGTTTCGTGACTTCCAGTCTGGAAATGACGCAGTAGAGGACATCCTTGTCATCTTTCAGGAATCCGCCCTGCCCGTGGAGGCGTGTCACGGCGCGGTGCATGTCATGGACGATGGCATCGCTGACGTCGTCATAGCATGTCGTGATGATGAAGATGCCCTTGGAGGAATCAAGCCCTGTCGAGACGGCATCAATCATGCGCGAGCAGATGAAGTACGCGATGAGGGAATACATGGCGCTGTTCCAGCTGAAGACGAAGCCCGCGGCGCCCAGGATGAAGAAGTTGAAAAACATGACGATTTCGCCGACAGAAAACGACGACCGGCTGCCCATCCAGATCGCCACGATTTCCGTGCCATCCGTCGACCCCCCGTTCTTGATGACGATGCCTACGCCGAGTCCTATGATAATCCCGCCAAAAATTGTCGACAGGAAGGGATCGTTTGTCGCCGGCATCATTTTCTCAAGCCTGGACGAGCAGAGGGAAAGGACGATGATGGCAAACATGGATGATGCCGCCAGTCTCGGCCCTAAGCTCTTATAGCCCATGTAGAAGAAGGGAACATTCAAAAGGACAATGAGCACGCTGAAAGGGATCCCCGTCAGCGCCTGGATCAGAAGAGAAATACCTGTCACGCCGCCGTCGATGACGTGGTTCGGGATCAGGAACAGGTTCAGCCCTGCAGAATAAATCGCAGCGCCGATTGTAAGACCTATGGCACGCCGGATCTGGCGTACTTTATCTATTCTTCTAAGTGCGTCTGTCATGCTTCCTCCCGAAAATAAAAAACCGCGGCTTGGCCGCGGGTCATATGCTGTGGCGGAAGGGATGGGATTCGAACCCATGAACCTCTCACGAAGTTAACGGTTTTCAAGACCGCCTCCTTCAACCGCTCGGACACCCTTCCATACCTTACTATTATATTTTACATTCCTGAATCTGTCAAATGATTCAGGGAAATCCCCTCTTTTGTCAGCGAGATGACATAAAGAGTATAATAAATAAAATAGCATAATAATCAATATTATACTAAAAAAATACAGTGAGGTTCTTATGGATACAAAACAGAAGATTGATGAAATTCTTTCCGAGACGGGGAAGGCTGTCCTGGGCAAACAGGAAGTCCTATCCCGCATTTTGACTGCCATCCTGGCAGGGGGCCATATCCTGATCGATGACATTCCGGGCGTCGGCAAGACGACGATTGCTGTCGCCTTCACGCACGCCCTGGGGCTCGATTACAAAAGGATGCAGTTCACCCCGGACGTCCTTCCTTCGGATATCACGGGCTTTTCCATGTACGACAAGAATTCCGGCGAGTTCCGCTACATGCCGGGCAGCGCCATGACGAATCTTTTCCTTGCCGATGAAATCAACCGTGCATCGCCGAAGACGCAGTCCGCGCTCCTGGAAGTCATGCAGGAAGGAAAGCTTTCCGTCGACGGCAAGACCTACCCCGTCCCGCAGCCCTTCATCGTCATGGCAACGCAGAACCCCTACGGCTCTTCTGGCACGCAGGAGCTCCCTGATTCCCAGACAGACCGCTTCATGATCCGCATCACGGTCGGCTATCCGTCTGCGAAGGATGAAATCGCCATCCTGAAGCATGAGAACATGGTCGCCGCTTCTGAAGTGGAAGCCATCGTTTCTGCAAAAGAGCTGATGGAAATGAGAAAAGAAGCAGCCGCTGTCCACGTCGAAGACTCGATTTACGGCTACATGGTCAATATCGCAAACGCCTCCCGCACACATTCCGACGTCAGCCTTGGCATTTCGCCCCGCGGCACGATGGCGCTTTCTTCCATGTCCAAGGCGCACGCGCTGATGGAAGGAAGAGACTACGTCATTCCTGACGACGTCCTCTCGGTCGCTCCCTACACGCTGACGCACCGCCTGACGCTGACGGGCGACGCCCGCTTTGCCGGAAAGACGCCTGGCTCGGTCCTGGCTTCCATCCTTTCCTCCGTGCCGCGCCCCTCTCTGAAGGAGGACTAAATGAGGCGCTTCCTTTATATTTTCATCTGCATCGCGGCGATCTTTGTCATGACGATCTATGACCTGTATGCAGCCTTTCTCATGGCCGTCATGCTCATCCTTGCGCCCCTGCTTTCAATCCTTCCGATGTACTGGATCAGGAAACGGCTGAGACTTTCCATCAAAGTACCGGCCCGGCTCCTTCGCGGCCACCTGGCCGAAGCACAGCTGACACTTGAAGGCCCGTTCCTTTCCCTCCTTTCATCGCCGGAAGCACTCCTTGGTGCGGAAACGTCCGATGAGACAGTCTCCTTTGACGGCGGCATCCGTTTCATCTTCCGCCGCACGGCTTCCCACTGCGGACGCTTCGACATGGGCGAGGCGCATATCCGCTGGACCGATCCCTTCGGTTTCCATACATTTACCCTCAATGCGGGAAATGTATCCATCATCGTCCTTCCGCTCAAGATGGGTGAATACAAGGCAACGATGAAGACGCTCCGCCTCATTGCAGGAAGCGATGAACCGGAACGTTTCGGTGCCACGCTGTACAAGCCGGGCGACAATCCGCACCTGATCAACTGGAAGGTGACCGCCAGAACAGACGATGTCTATGTGCGTGACATGTATCCCGCCGAAGGCACGAACCTGGTCCTTGCCGCTGACTATGCCAGAAAACCGGATGAACGCGACCTCCTGTGCGACGCACTCTATTCCGCCGGCCTTGCCCTCTGCGCATCCCGCATGAATTTCCTCTTCGCATGGAATGCAGGCACAGGCTCGGTCATCACACAGATGATCAGAAATCAGGAAGACTGGTCCGATGCCATCGCCTCCTTCCTGGCAGGCGGCAGGAAAGACGCTCTGAAAGCAGGCGGCCTTTCTCCTTACGTCCCGATTCTCTATATGACAGATAATCCGGCGCCTTCCGTTTCCCCGTCCCTCCACCCGGTCATCTGGTGCACCAGGGATTCCAGGGAAGCGCAGCTTTCCGGAAAAGACGCGATCATGCGCGCGATGGGAGGCGGAACATGACAAGGAAGTACGTTACCATCTCCTTCATCTCCGCGCTCGGCGCCTTCGGCCTGATCCATCTGGTCTTTTCCCTCATCGGATCCTACGGCTACCTCATGGGAATCAGCGGCGCCTTCATCGTCTTTGCGCTTTCCGTCCTGACGATGGCGGCCGGCTTTCGAAGAAGGACCGCTGTCCTCCTCATTTTCTTCATGACATTCCCGACAGCGCTCCTCCTCTCCTACGGGACGCTGTACCAGAGTGCCCTTTCGGCTTCGATTCCCTTCATCCAGAATCTGAACGAAGCCTACAACCTTGATATGGAAGTACCAAAGCTCCTCATCCGGTTCAGTCCGCTGCCGGCTAGGACCTTCCTCCTCATGGCGATTTCCTGGATCTTCTTTTACGGTTCGACCGCAAGGCTCGGACGCGTCATCGCGACGCTCCTATCCCTGGCCGCCATCCTTTTCTCCTTCTACTTCGGCTTCGAACCGCCGACGCTTTCCATCATCCTTTTGGGCGCTTATGCACTGACGACGCCTGCGATGCTTGGAAACAAGGGCCAGGGCGATCCGGAAGTCGGCGCATTCATTGCCGCTGTCATCCTGGGCGCTGCCCTCTCCCTCGTCATCCCGCCTTCCCGCTATGAGCAGCCCCGTCTCCTCGCCCGCGCGCAGGACACGATCCTCTCCATGACGGATCCCTATGATCCGATCTTCTACGCAGGCAATGCCTACACGGGCATGATGAAGGGAGCCGGCACCGGGAAACTGGGCGATACACAGGGCGTGCGCTACACGGGCCGCATCATTGCCGATATCGAATCGGCCGGCGCGACGAAGCGCATGTACCTCAGGAGCTGGCATGGAAGCGTCTATAAGGACAACCAGTGGAAGGAACTTCCGGCCGGTGATTATGACGACGTCCTTACCCTTTTCAAGGGAAATCAGGGAGAATGGTACGACCAGGGCGCATGGCTCATGGAAGTCGTTTCCAGAAGCCCTGCCCTTTCGCAAAGCCTTGAAAACTACCTGCCTGAAAGAGTGAAGGTGCCGCTCCTCAAGAAGGACTTCGCCGTCGATGCCGTCTACGACAAGAGCCGCTACTTCCTGCTCCCGTATGATGCCAGCTTCGGCGCTCCTCTCTTTGATTACGACCGCGCGCCAGTCAGCCGCGAAGGAAAAGCATACAGCACCTATGTCTGGGACTATCCGGAAGGCGCCGTCCTTTCCTTCTATGACAATGAACGGACAGGCGATGCCTACCTCAGGACATATGAAAACGGCGAAGCGCTTTACCGCAATTTCGTCTATGCCCACTACCTGACTGTGCCGGATGAAGTAAAACCCGCCCTGAAACAGGTGGAAGGACTGACGAAGGTCACAACGATGGCTGAGAAACGCGCCCGCGTCGAACAGATCCAGCGCTTCTTTGCCAAGAACTACAAGTACACGACGCACCCGGGAAAGACACCGGAAGGCAAGGATTTCATTTCCTACTTCCTGACGGAGAGCCGCGAAGGCTACTGTACTTACTTTGCTTCCGCCGCTGTCATGATGCTCCGCGAGTCAGGCATTCCTGCCCGCTACGTGTCCGGCCTTTCCGTCGACAAGAATGAAATCAACGGTGCTTCGCTTTCGCCGCAGGGCCTTCACAAGCTTGGCGTCAATGACCGCCATGCCCACGCATGGGCAGAAGTCTACGTCGATGGCATCGGCTGGCGCCCCTGCGAAGTGACACCTGGCATCGAAGGCGCAGAAAACCCGTTCCCGAATCCGGAAGACAAGAAGAGGAACAACACAGGTGCCCCTGATGCACCGTCGGATCCGAAGGATTCCAAAGGAACGATGCCTGATAATAACGGACAGAAGGACCAGCAGCAACAGCAGCAGAGCCAGTCTCAGCCCCAGCCCAAAGAGCAGCCGGCTCCCAAACAGGCCCAGCAGGTTTCTCCTCGTTCCTCCCTCCTTCCCGTCATCATCCCGGTCATCATTTTCTTCCTTTTCCTTTCCCTCTATCCGATCATGAAGATGAGAAGGGTACCGAAGATCCTTGACCGCGCCGTGAAGGACAAGAAAGGCTTCAACGACCTTCTCGACTACATTTCCCGCCTCTCCCTCTGGGCAGGTATCCCGGAAAACGCATCGTATGAAGAAATGAAGAAACTTTCCCTCGACCCGAGATTTGAAAACTTCGACAGGATGCTGGACATCCTCATCCATGCCCGCTTCTCCGGAAGACCTCTTTCCGAAGAAGAACGGATGGAAGTCACGGACATCGTCCGCGCCGCCAGAATCCGTTGCCTTGAAAAGCTTTCTTTCTTCGAGAGAATCAAACTTCGCGTGAAAGGGATACTGTAAGCAATAAAGCAACAAAAAAGATGTGCCACCGCAATGGGTGCACATCTTTTTTTAATGCTTATTCATTGAATCCCTATCCTCAGATCGGGAAGAGAAGTCTTGCTACGAAGATGGTTCCTGTCATGGTAATGCAGGAGAGGAACGTACTCATCATGACGAGCTCGGTCGCAAAGTCTTCGCAGTTCTGGAATTCGACAGCGTACAGGACGGAATTGACGGCGGCTGGAACGGACGACATGATCAGAATCGTCTGATTGACGGCCTGCGAAAATTCGATGCCGAAGAAGCCCCATACGTGAATCAGGATGTACGCGGAAATCGGAGCAAAGATCAGGCGGATGCCGCTTCCGAGCCATGCGTCGATATCCCCGAAGGAGACCTTGCTCCTGTGGATCTGCATGCCAAGGGCAATCATGACGATGGCGACAAGAGCCGAGGCGCAGTTCTGAAGTACTGGCCAGAGGAAGGCCGCGCGCATATCAAAGCCGATGTACTTGATGAAGAAGACAAGAGCCAGCGTATAGACGACCGGCATGTGGAAGACGACGGAAAGGGCGTCTCTCGGTGTCAGTCTCCCTTTGCCTGCCTGATACAGGCCGATCGTGTTGAGCGTCATGTTCATTTCGACGAGCATCAGTGTGGCTGCTGCCAGTGCTTCCGCAAGGTAGGGCGTCTTGCCGTCAATGACGTAGGGCGCATTCGTGAAGACAAGAGCAATCAGCGCAATGCCGATATTTCCGCTGTTGGAAAACATAGTGCCGTTCTTGAAAGCTTCTATTTTTGACGGTGAGAAGCCGCGCAGCGTTCCGACGAACCAGGCAAAAATGGCAATGACCGCCATCTGGGCGCATGCCAGAAGGAATACGTTGAACATCGCCATATTGAATTTGGCGACATAAATGCTGTAGAAAATGAAGCATGGAAGGACGACGTAGAAGGTCAGCTTGGTGAGCGATGCGACGTTCATATTAAATTTCCTGTCCATGAAGTATCCGATTGCCACGAATACGAGAAGCGGAAGGATGTTGTCTGTAATGATCTGTAAGAATGCCATATCGTTCCCTCCTCAGCCTGCCAGCGGGAAAAGAACCCGCGCGAGGTAAATCATGCACGTCAGCGTCAGAGCGCCGGCAACCGTGCTGAAGAGAACGGACTGCGTCACAAGGCCTGCATCCTCACCGTATTCGACGCCGTAAATGATGAGCGCCATAGAAGACGGGACGGCTGCGCAGATGAAGAATACCTGCGAAGCAATCGGGCTGAAGGTGCCGCCAAAGAGAGTCAGGACGCCCCATGCAATGGCCGGACAGAGGATGAGCTTATTGAAAGACGTGGCAAGGATGAAACGGTCCGGCTTCCTGAGCTTGCTCCTGTGAAGCTGAAGACCGATCGTGACGGTGACAAGGACGATAAAAGCGCCATTGAAATGCGTGAGGACCGGCCAGAGGAAGGTATGCTCGAGATGGATGCCTGCGCTCCTGACAAGGATGGCAAGGATGGCCGCATAGAGGGCCGGCATCTTCACCATGAAGGAGAGGACTTCCTTGACCGTCGACCCGCGGCTTCTGATGAGCGCTGCGCCGAATGTATTGACGACAATATTCATGACAATCATGATGATAACCATCGTCCCCATGGCTTCAGCAAGATGCGGCGCGCTGCCAGCTTCCGTAGCAAAGGGCGGATGCGTGAAGATCATGACAGCCAGAGCTGCTCCGATATGGCCGGCATTCGAGAAGGAGGAAACGGCTTCAAAAGCGCCCTTTTCCGCCCCTCCCAGATGAAACATATGCGCCATTCCCATCGAGAGGAAATACATGACCGCCAGAAGGATGAGCGCCGCAGGAATCATCAGAAGATCATCCGATTCGAAGTGGTACCGGTACATCGTGTAAAAAATGAAACAGGGCAGCACGACCCAGATCGTCAGGCGGCTGTACGTCGATATGTCGATCTTGAACTTGCTGTCCAGAAACACCCCTGCCCCGATGAAGGCAAAGAGCGGCAGGATATCATCCCACAGAATCTGAAGTAGTATCATAATAACCTTTCTTTCCAGAATGTAAAGAGTGCTTTCATGCACTCGAAAAGCACGGGCAGAGCCTGACAAATTTAGGCCGGCTGGTCCCGCGTCCTTTCCCAGGAATGAAACCTGAATCAACTATCACTGTACCATTTAGTATACAACGATTTTACTTTCGAGAAAAGAATTCACATAGAAATTTCGATACTTCTCCCCCTGTTTCTTTTCAGGAAGCCGAAAATGTAAAAGGCTGTAACGAAATGATTGTACATTTCGTCACAGCCCTCTGATTAATGTCTTTTACGGTTTGAATTTATATCCTACGCCCCAGATGGTGATGATGTGACGTGGATTGGCCGGATCTTTTTCCACGGTTTCACGAAGCCTGTTGATATGGACCGGCACGGTGGACGTATTTCCCAGGGAATCAAGGCCCCAGATGCGCGTATAAAGGGATTCCCTGCTGAATACGACATCCGGATGTTCCATCAGGAATTCAAGGAGCTGGAATTCCTTGTTCGGAAGTTCCTTTTCCTTGCCGTCGACCCAGACTCTTCTCGTATCCGGTTCCAGCATGATGTCGCCGAGCGTGATGCGCTTTGTTTCCTTCTTCGTCCCCCTGAGACGGTCATACTGCGCCAGCTGCGCCTTGACCTTTGCGACAAGGACGCCCGGGGAAAACGGCTTTGCGATGTAGTCGTCCGCCCCATAGCCAAGGCCGCGGATCTTGTCGATGTCTTCCCTCTTTGCCGTGACGAGCATGATCGGCTTGTCTGTCTTGTCGCGAAGCTTCCTGCAGATTTCAAAGCCGTCCATGTTAGGAAGCATGACGTCTAAGAGGAAAAGGTCATAAATGCCCGTCAGCGCTTCGGAAAGCCCCTTTGCGCCGTCTTCCTCGACATGCACCTCGTAGCCACTGACTTCAAGGTAATCCTTCTCAATGGAAGCAATATCATCATCATCTTCAACGATCAGTATTCTCTTTGTCATGGTCCCCCTCCAATGGATATGAAATCGTGAATGAAAGCCCGTGCGGCTTTCTGTTTTCTACTTTTATCTCGCCATGCATGAGGCTCGCAGCACGGTTTACGATGGCCAGGCCAAGCCCGCTGCCATTTTCCGTCCTGCTCCTTGCCTTATCGGTCCGGTAGAAGGCTTCCAGAAGACGCCCAAGCGCCTCTTCCGGAACTCCCGGCCCGTCATCCGCCAGATTGAATATGGCTCTGCCTTTTTCCTTCCTGACGGTCACAAATATTTTGACCTTCTCTTCTGTCTTGTACTTCAGACTGTTCGTCACAAGGTTTTCCATAATGCGTTCCAGGAGTAGATGGCTTCCCTTGATCGGAACATTGTCTTCCAGGAACGTTTCAAATTCAGCCCCGCTCTTCTCCCAGCTGATCTTGTTCTCATCGATGATTTCCTTCGTGAGATGCGACAGATTGATGGATTCCTGCGGAAGGACTTTCTCTCCGACGTCCATCTTCGTCAGAAGCATCAGCTGCTCGATCATGCGCTCCAGGACGTCTGCCTTCTTCTGGATGACAAGGAGGTACTTCTTCCTTCTTTCAGGCGTATCGGCCACATTGTCCAGAAGCCCTTCGACGTAGGCGCGGATCGATGTCAGAGGCGTCCTTATATCATGGGAAATACTTGCGATGAGTTCTTTTCTCTTCTCCTCGTCCTTCTCCCTTTCTTCAAGGGACTCCTTCAGCTTCTCGCTCATCAGGTTGAACGCCACCATGACGGGCGTGAATTCATCGAACCTGTCGTAATGGAGATGAATATCCAGATTTCCTTCCTGGATTTCCTCAGACCCTCTCTTTAATTCCTTCAGCGGATTGACAATCCTTCTGATAAGGAAGCGGGACAGGAACCAGCTCGTGCCGAGGATGAAAATCACAAGGCAGATGCCGACGAATTTATTCGCTTCCTGGAAAGCCTTTTCAATGGCATTGTCATTCCTGCCGACAGGCTGGCGCGCAGCGACATAGAGGTCATACTCATGACCGCGGATCAGCTGCCGCTCCATATAGTCATAATTGCCGTTTTCCGTCAGGCTGAAAATGCTGTTGGACTTATCGATTCCAATATTATCCCTGATTCCCAGACGCATGCGGATGATGTCGCCCCTGAGCGCTTCATTGCCGTATCCGTAAATCACTTCCCCGTCACGGGTCAGGATCACGTACGTCTGCACCGGGTCCACAATATCCACGAGCCACTGGAAATCCTGCGGATCCCCTCCATGGCGCATCGTATGGAAAATATCCATGCTGAGCGCCCATGTGATCGTATCAAACTGATAATCGCTTTCCGGCATGACATGGTTGCCTGCCTTCGCATACAGGATCAATCCCGCGAGGGATGAAGCAAGCACGAAAAGCGTCATGATGATAGGAAGCACGCATACCAGTATGTGGGAAAGAATCATCCTCATTCGTATTGTCATGTCCATCCCTCTTTCCAGAAGTCCAACATTTTCATGGACTTTCTTATCTTAATGATACGCATGGAAAAAACTTCATGCAAGTTCCATTTTATCCTATTTATTTTTTGTTTAAGATTTTTTGTCATTTCCTTGAAGACCGCCATGTATGCTTGGTATAGAAAAATTTGGGAAAGAGTGCGGAAAGGCCTTTCCCATGGCGATGATTATTTTTTCTTTTCGTGTGACCGGCCGTATGATACGCTCCTGACCGGCCCGCAATTGTATCCTTTGGAGGCGCTTCATGTCCAAATTCATGCGCAGTCATCCCTATGCGGTGCTGCTCATCCTGTCGCTTGTCCTGTATCTGGCAGGAAACAACCTTCTGTCCGTCACGGATACGGCAGAAGCCAATTATGCGGAAACAGCCCGCGAGATGGTCCTGTCCGGCGACTGGATTTCCCCTCAGATTTACGGCCATTTCTGGTATGACAAGCCAATTTTCTACTACTGGGAACTGGCAGCGTCCTTTGCCGTCTTCGGATTCAACGAAGCAGCTGCGCGCCTCCCGGCTGCCATCATGGGCACGGCGTCCCTTCTCTTTACTTACTGGTTCTCCAGAAAAGTATACGGAGAAAAGATCGGCTGGCTCTCCGCCCTGATCTTCGGTGTTTCCGTAGAAACATGGATCCTTTCCAAATCCGTCATCACGGATACCACGCTCTACCTCTTCATGAGCGCTGCTGTCGCCTTCTTCTATCTGGGATATGCAGAAAACAGGAAGTACTACTACCTCTGCTATGTGGCAGCCGCTTTTGCGACACTGACAAAGGGACCGATTGGAATCCTTCTCCCGGGTCTTGGATGCGTCCTCTTCCTTCTCTATAAGAAGGACATCCGTGAAATGCTCCATGTCCACCTGATTTCCGGCCTCATCCTCTTTGCTCTCATCGGAGCTCCCTGGTACGGCATCATGTGGCATATCCACGGGAATGATTTCGTCCTGAATTTCCTCGGTGTCCACAATTTCCTCCGCGCTACGGTTTCCGAGCACCCGTCCCATAATACATGGTACTTCTACATCATCGTCTACCTCGTAGGCTTCCTTCCCTGGAGCATCTTCATTCCTTATTCCCTCTACAAAAGATGGAAGGAAAGGAAACTGGACTTCAGGAGTGCCAAAGACGCTACCCAGCTCCTTGCCTTTTATGCGCTCGGCGTCTTCGTCTTCTTTGAACTGATTGCCACCAAGTACACGACATATACCTTCCCCGCCCTCTTCTCCATGGCGATTCTGACAGCCATCCTTTACCAGAATATTTCCCTTCGCATCGAGAAAGCAGCGCTTGGCACATTCGTCGTACTCATTGCCCTCACCTTCCTGGCTGCGCCTTCCATCATGCTGAAGCACTCCGGCAAGGAAGTCGGACTCGCTTTAAAACACATGAATACAGGCGAAGCCCCCATTGCCTTCGTCGGTGACTACCGTACGTCTTCCGTCTTCTACAGCGGAAAGGATATTTACAGAGCAGTCCCGAGAGATGAGATCGACGACCTCGAACCGGGCGGCCTTTCCTGGCATGCCAAGAACGTCATGCCGTTCATGTCCTACGAAACACTCCTGGTCAGCCCTGACAGCGTCATGATCGTACAGAAGAAAGAGGACGATCCGTTCGTTAAGGAATACACCGACCGCGAGAATGCCTACAGCATCCAGGTCCCTGGCGCCTATACCATCTGGGTCTCTGATGAGCATAAAACCATCCAGCCTGTCAATTACAAATAGTGATTTATCTATATCAAAAGGGGGCTGTGACAAAATGGTTAATCATTTTGTTGCAGCCTCTTTTTTGCGTCTTTATTTCATCATTTTTAGCTCTGCT
>ENA-UEPN01000352-UEPN01000352.1-human-gut-metagenome-genome-assembly--contig:-NODE-352-length-31817-cov-261.827788_pt1 | contig 31817 bp, 19 predicted proteins | sample MGYA00242897_ERZ507910 | MGnify/ENA primary metagenome ERZ507910 (study PRJEB26167, sample SAMN06115525) | human gut metagenome | host: Homo sapiens | place: China:Jiangxi | collected 2015-08-20...
CAGGTGCATGGAGTAGAGGTGCGCAATATTGCCGGCGAGTTTCTCACCATGCCTGAGAATATCCGCAAGATGGTGCTCGAAGGTGTTGATGCCGTGATGACTGACCAGAAAGGTGTATGTATCGGTGTTTCTACTGCCGATTGCATCCCTGTGCTTCTTTATGATGAGGAGCATCATGCTGTGGCTGCCATCCATGCCGGCTGGCGTGGTACGCTGGCTCGCATCGTGCATAAAACCATTCAGGAGATGGCGTTTACCTATCTTACCGACCCGAAGAAGTTGAAGGCGGTGATAGGTCCGGGCATTTCGCTCGACCATTTCGAGGTGGGCGATGAAGTTTACGAGGCGTTCGAGCAGGCAGCTTTCCCTATGGAAGAGATTGCCGAGCAGCGTCCTAATGCCGCCTTCTCGGTTGATCCTGCTGAGCGTGAGCGCCTGGCTGCTGAGGGTAATATTGTGCAGCCGCTGAAATGGCATCTCAATCTTCCGCTCTGCAACAGACAGATTCTTCTGCATTGTGGAGTGGCCGAAGAGAATATCCAGGATTGTGGCATCTGTACCTTTGCCCACAGCGATGAGTACTTCTCTGCCAGAAAGCTGGGTATCGAGAGTGGCAGAATCTATACAGGCATCTTGTTGAAGTAAAAGCCTGGTAGCAGGTAAGTATCAGATAGTTTTCAAGATAACATCCATTTTCCTTTTCTGTAAGAACGGAGAGGGAGAAATGGATGTTTTTCAGTTAATAGTTTATAGTTTATAGAATATTTTGAAAATCAGAAAGAAAAAGTAAATAATGAAAAGAATGAAAAAAGGATTGCGGTTATTGGCTGTGGCAGGACTCATGGTGTTCTCGCTGAGCAGCTTTATGCCCGCTAAAAATGTATTCACGGCAGCCGAACAGCAGCAGGTGAGTATTGCAACACCCGGTCTCTTTGCCCAGAGTCAGGCATTTAATGTAGACTTTGAGATATTCCGAGCTAAGGAATATTCCTTCCCGCTTCCTGTGGGCAAAGCAACCCTTCTGAACAATAATGTGTTGCGTATCTCTACCTCTAAAGGCGATGCTGTCAAGGCGATGCTCGAAGGTTATGTGCGACTTTCCAGAAAGTCGGAATCAATGGGTAATGTCATCGTGGTGCGCCACGATTGCGGTCTGGAAACCGTTTATGCCAACAATGCTGAGAACCTGGTTAAGGTGGGACAGCATGTGGATGCCGGACAGACGATTGCCATTGTAGGCTCTAAGGAGGGTGAAACTTATTGTGACTTCTCTATTATGGTGAATGGCGGTAGGTTGAATCCGGAAACTTTCGTAGAACTGAAATCGCATAAGTTGCGCCGCCAGACGGTGCAGTTCCGCAAGCAGGGTGCCCGTGTCATCGTTTCGGTTATCGGCGGCAAGGATTCTTCTGTAGGAAGAAATGCTGAGGCTGGCAAGGAGGCATCTGGCAAGAAAAAGGGTGGAATAGGAGATGGAATGACGCTCGACCCTGATGAGGTTCATGATCCGTTTACCATTACCAATACTTTCGAACTTGATTTGGAAAAGATAGAAAAGACAGCCTGGGCTTATCCTTTGCCGGGTGCCAAGGTAATCAGTCCTTATGGTGGCAAGCGCCGCCATTCGGGTGTGGATCTCAAGACGCGCCCGAATGATGAGATTGTGGCAGCATTTGACGGTACGGTCGTTGCATCAGGACCCTTCTATGGTTACGGCAACTGTATCCGTATCAGGCATGCTTATGGTTTCGAGACGCTCTACAGTCATCAGAGTAGGAACAAGGTGAGGAAGGGCGATAAGGTAAAGGCTGGTCAGGTAATCGGTTTGACGGGCCGCACCGGTAGGGCTACCACAGAGCACCTTCATTTCGAGATTAGCTTTGGTGGTAGAAGACTGGACCCAGCCATCATTTATGACCACGGCAAGCATCAATTGAAGCCTGTAACCCTTCATCTGACGAAGGGCAGGGGCGTAAAGAGTGTAAAGAACCAGTAATCGTTTTACTTTTCCCCTGGAATTTGATGACTGTTTAAGAAGAACAGCCCACTGGCAATACGCTTGCTAGTGGGCTGTCTTACTTATACCAGTATGCTGTCTTTCGCTTGCCAGTACTCTATTCATGGCTCCCGCTATCAGAAAACAGTTCGCCCGTGCGCTGTTATCATACAGCACACGGGCGAAACATGTATTTATGATAGAGAAGTATTATTTCTTCTTCTGGGATTTACGATTGGCTCTCTGCTGGCGATACTTTGCCTTCTGACGGGCAGAGCCACTACCGTGAGCACCCGTTATGTACTTTTTCTTCTTGGCTTTGGTCTTCACCTTGTCGTCGTCATCCTTCTTAGGACCACCGCCGCCTTTGAAGACCATACCGCCCATGATAATATCGTCAATGTCACTCATACCTTATTATATTATAAATTAATGATGGAAGAGGCGAACGTGAGTAAACGCCATAGCGATGCCGTACTTGTCGCAGGTATCAATAACATGATCGTCACGGATACTACCGCCTGCTTCTGCTATGTATTCAACACCACTCTTGTGAGCACGCTCAATATTGTCGCCGAATGGGAAGAAAGCATCACTACCTACTGATACACCCTTGTTCTGTGCAATCCAAGCCTTCTTCTCCTCGCGGGTCAATGGCTCAGGCTTCTCAGTAAAGAACTGCTCCCAAACGCCGTCCTGCAATACATCCTCCCACTCATCAGAGATGTAGACATTGATGGTATTGTCGCGGTCGGCACGACGGATCTTCTCCTTGAAAGGCAGGTTCATCACCTTAGGACACTGGCGCAACCACCACTCATCAGCCTTAGAACCAGCCAGACGGGTACAGTGGATACGGCTCTGCTGACCGGCACCGATACCGATAGCCTGACCATCCTTTACGTAGCATACAGAGTTACTCTGAGTATACTTCAGGGTGATGAGCGAGATAATCAGATCGCGCTTAGCCTCAGGAGTGAAAGTCTTGTTCTTGGTAGGAACATCCTCGAAGAGAGCAGGATCATCGAGCTTCACCTCGTTGCGTCCCTGTTCGAAGGTAACACCGAACACCTGCTTGCGCTCGATAGGAGCTGGCACATAGTCAGGATCAATCTTGATAACGCAGTAGGTACCCTTGCGCTTCTCCTTCAGAACCTCGATAGCTTCAGGGGTATAGCCTGGAGCAATGACACCATCGCTCACCTCACGCTTGATGAGGAGGGCTGTAGCCTCGTCGCATACATCGCTCAGCGCAACAAAGTCGCCATAAGAGCACATGCGGTCAGCACCACGGGCACGAGCATAGGCACAAGCCAATGGAGAAAGCTCAAAGTTGACATCATCAACGAAGTAAATCTTCTTCAATGTGTCGCTCAGAGGCAAGCCGATAGCTGCACCGGCAGGAGAAACGTGTTTGAAACTAGCGGCAGCAGGCATTCCTGTAGCAGCCTTGAGTTCCTTGACCAATTGCCAGGAATTGAAGGCATCCAGGAAGTTGATGTAGCCAGGACGGCCGTTGATCACTTCGATAGGAAGTTCCCTTCCGTCATCCATATAGATGCGAGAAGGTTTCTGATTTGGATTACATCCGTACTTAAGTGCTAATTCTTTCATCTTCTAAGAAATGTATTTTGGAATTTGGCGCAAAGTTACAAAAAATGATTGAGATATTGGACTTCTGTTTCGTAAAAAGCCCTAAAAAACAGCATTTTTATGATATAAAGCATTTTTTTTATCCCAAAACATAAAAAAGTCGGGAAAAATGAACTCTGTTTCATTCTTTTTCTGTACTTTTGCTCCCAGTTAGTAAATATGAGAGGATTGTTATGAAACAGGATTTGAAAGTCCTTGCTGAACACATAGAAAAGAAGGTTGGCAAGGCACATGTTTTCCACAAAATGTGGGATGTTTTGAAAGGGAAGGAGAAGCCTTCCCGCCAGACTTTGGACAAGCTGGCGCTGCTCGCCGGATTCCAGAGTTGGGATGATTTCCAAGGTGCTTTGCACGGCACGGAGGATGGGCTCGTGAATTATGATGCGGGCGAAAAATAATAGAATAGAACATGGTTGGTTTAGCTGTCAACCATGATTGGTTTGAGGTTTTTTGTTAAAATTGTAGATATAAAAAGGGAACCCTGTCGTGAGACAAGATTCCCTTTATTTTTTTCTGATTAGGTCTCCTAAGAAAAATTATTCTGCACCCTTAGTTACAGTCTTCTTCTCAGCGATACGAGCCTTCTTACCAGTAAGCTTACGCAAGTAATACAACTTAGCGCGACGAACCTTACCATGCTTGTTCACCTCGATAGAATCGATAGCTGGTGACTCGATAGGGAAGATACGCTCAACACCTACAGTACCAGACATCTTGCGAACTGTAAAACGCTTCTTGTCACCATGACCAGAGATCTTGATAACAACACCACGATAGAGCTGGATACGCTCCTTAGTACCCTCGACGATTTTGTAAGCGACTGTGATAGTATCACCTGCCTTGAACTCAGGGAACTTCTTGCCGGTTGCAAATGCTTCTTCAGCAACTTTAATCAAATCCATTTTTTGTATAAAATTAAAAATTGTTTGTCGTTCCAACGCAACATGGACTTGGACAACACTTCTGCCCAGACAACAGCGGTTACGCCGAAAAGCGGGTGCAAAGTTACTACTTTTTCTTGTATCTCGCAAATTTTCAGTCACTTTCTTCACTTTTTCCCTTTGTTTTTTTGTTTTCTTTACTTCTGCAATGGAATTTTCTCGCCGATTTTGCCGATTTCGCCGATTTATTTTGTATCTTTGCGCTCTAAAAGTATTTAGTGTATTAAGTATGAAGAAAAAAAATAGTATCAAGATTTACCTTGCTTCGGCAGTCATGCTGCTGATGGCAAGTCCGGCTTTCGCCCAGAAATTCAAGGTGGCGAAGGTGGAGAGAACCCGAATATTGGTTGATCAGAAATGGGATGCACAGCCTGATGCTGAGGCTGCCAGTTTTATCGCTCCTTATAAGAGTAAGGTGGACAGTATCATGGGGCCTGTTGTGGGTAACATAGCTCATGATATGACCCGTCATCGTCCGGAGAGCGAACTCAGTAACTTGCTCTGTGACATCCTGGTATGGGGTGGCAAGCAGTTTGAAGAACAGCCGGTTTTCGCTGTTTACAATATGGGCGGAATCCGTTCTAATCTTGCCAAGGGTAAGGTTACTGTAGGCGATGTGAACGATATGGCTCCTTTCGAGAACAAGATCTGTTTCCTGACCCTGAAGGGCGATAAGGTTCTGGAACTTTTCCAGCAGATAGCTCATCGTGGCGGCGAAGGCTTGAGCCATGCTGTTAGAATGGTTATCACCAAGGAGGGCAAGCTGAAGAGCGTTACGCTGAACGGTGAACCTGTTGATCCGGAAAAGAGTTACCGCGTTGCAACCCTCGATTATCTTGCCGAAGGTAATGACCAGCTCGTAGCCTTCAAGAGCGGAACCGATGTCTTTGCTCCTAAGCAGAAAGAGAACAATGTGCGCTACATCATCATGAATTATTTCCGTGAGATGAAGGCACAGGGCAAGGTGGTGGAATCTAAGATTGAAGGCCGCTGCGTGGTAGAATAGTTAATAGTTTATAGTTGATAATTCTGATGAAACATACATTATTATATATAGGTCTGGCTCTGGCAGCCTTCATGATGCAGCCAGCAGCCGTTCAGGCTAAAGCTAAGAAAGAGGCAAAGGTGGTAAAGCAGCTCGTAGTGCTCCATACCAACGATACGCATTCATGCGTAATGCCCATCAATCCGAATCTCGCAGATACGGCAACAGCCAATCGTGGCGGTTTCCTGCGTAGGGTGGCGATGATCAGTCAGGAGCGTAAGGCGAATCCCGACTTGCTGCTCTTTGACAGTGGCGATTTCTCACAGGGTTCACCTTATTACTCTCTCTTCAAGGGAGATGTGGAAGTAGGACTGATGAACGAGATGAAATATGATGCTGCTACTATCGGCAACCATGAGTTCGATTTCGGAATAGACAACATGGTGCGCATCTTCAAGATGGCGAAGTTTCCTATCGTCTGCTCCAACTATGATTTCACCGGTACCGAACTGGCAAATGTCGTAAAGCCTTATACCATTATCAAGCGCAAGGGACTGAAGATTGGCGTTTTCGGCTTGTGTCCGGAACTTGCCGGCTTGGTAATCGAAGCCAACTATGGCTGCATCAAGTATCTCGATCCTATCGCCAAGGCAAAGGAAATGACAGAGATATTGAAGAAGAAAGAGAAGTGTGATCTCATCATCTGTATCTCCCACCTGGGCTGGAAGATTGATGGCATCGACGATTCTGAGGTAGCCCCAGCCACCCGTGACATCGACCTGATACTGGGCGGTCATAGCCATACCTACTTCAAGCAGTTGGAGTATCTGAATAACCTCGATGGCAAACCGGTGCCAATCGACCAGAACGGCAAGAGCGCCATCTGGGTAGGAAAAATGACATTGGATATTGTAAAGAATAATTAAAAGAAGAAGGTTGATACCAGGCAAAACGCGAGGTATCAACCTTTTCTTTAATTATCTATTCCTAAAACGTTAATCTTTTCTCAAATCCTTATTCCTTGTTGGAAGAAGCATAGAGACCGATGCAGGTACCGAGGAAGCCACCGCTCTTCTGGGTGCTCAGGTTAGAGGCATCCACGCCCTTGGCAAGAAGCTGCCAGCTGCCGCCTTCTTCAGCATAATAGAAATCATAATATCTGTCATGACCTTCTACCTTCAGCTTCAGCTTACCTTCCTTGATAGGAGCAGAAGCGATAGTTACGTTGTTCTTCTCGGCACGGGTCAGGGTAATCATCAGCTTGCCATTCTTCATGGTCTTACCCAATACGAAGTTGTGGTCTTCCTTCTGGAGAAGTGCCAAGCCTGCGATATCCTTGTCGTTGCGAGGAGTAAAGTTGATTTCTGTCTCAGCTGTGAAGGTGCCGTGCTGCTGACGTGCCCAGATGGCAGACATCGGCTCACGCTTGTAGATATTGCCTGGCAAGAGATTCAGCGTCAACTTGCCATTTTCTACCTTGTAGCAATCCACAGGGTCACGGAGGAACATCCAGCGGTTGGTGTCTATTCCATGCTGATTGATTGTTATCTCATGTTCGCTCTTGTTGCCTTTCTTGTCGGTCATAACAAGTGAGCCACTCATGGTATTCTCAAAATTGTCTGTATACTCGAAGTTGCCAGAATAGAGGTTCTGGCCGTTTGGCTTCAAACCAGCCTTCTCTCCAACGGTAGAGATAGGAGTATTCTTGGCAAGAATCTCTGGCCATCCATTCTTCCAGGTTACAGGCAGGAGATAAGTATCGCGACCTGTGTTGTACATATCCTCTTCATAAGGGCGGCAAGCCAGGAATACAGCCCACCAGTTACCCTTGCCATCTTCTACGATGTCGGCATGACCTGCACTGGATACTGGGTCCTTGCGGTTAGGGTCGAGACCAGTACGCTGGGTAAGGATAGGGTTGTTAGGGCATTCCTCCCATGGTCCCATCGGATTCTTGGCACGCAGGATAACCTCGCTGTGCCATCCGCCTGTACCACCTTCTGCACACATCAGATAATAGAACTTGCCCTTCTTGAAGAGGTGAGGACCCTCAATCCAGATAGGACGCGCCTCTACATGGGTTCCGCCACGCAGAATCTCCTTGAAGTCGCCCTTGATGCTGTCGCCCTTCACGTCGAATTCGAAGCAGCGGATAGAGCGTTGACCTTCGTAATCGGCACCGCCAACTACCGGACCGTTGTGAACGATGTAGCCCTTGCCGTTGTCATCGAAGAAGAAGCTAGGGTCGATGCCGTCAATCTTCTTCAGATAGATAGGCTCGCTCCAGCCTTTGGAAGGATCTTTTGATTTTACAAAGAAGTTGCCGGCTCCCACATTGGTGGTAATCATATAGAAAGTCTTGTTCTTCTTGTTATAGCTGATAGCTGGTGCGAAGATACCGCCTGATACGTGCTGACCCTTCAATGGAACCTGTGATTGGCGGGTGAGCACATGACCGGCTGGCTGCCAGTTGACCAGGTCTTTACTGGTTGAGAGAGGTACACCTGGGAAGAAGGTAAACGAAGAGTTTACCAGATAGTAGGTGTCGCCTACGCGACAGAGTGATGGGTCTGGATAGAAACCAGCCAGTACTGGGTTGTAATACTGGTGAGTCTTGTCGATTTCAACATTGAAGCGAGCGTCATTTCCCGCATACTTGAAATAGTCAAACTCAGCTGTCTGCGCCTGTGCAGCGGCTGCAAGCGTCAGGGAAAGCGATAAGATTGCAATTTTCTTCATTTTATTATTGGGTTTAAAATTACAGAATGAGTATCTGAACTCATGGCTGAAACATGTATTCAGAATTCTGCTGCAAAGTTAACGCTTTCCTTTTAAATATACCCCCACAGAATGTTACCAACACTTTGCGAGGCGTATCATAAACATCTCTATTTGTAACAAATACTTTATTTTTGGAAACATCTGGCCTTTTCTGCAGTGAAAAGGCTAGATTTTCCGGTGTGCCTGCATATAATCGCGAGGCGAAGAGCCATAAAAGTTCTTGAACATGGTGCTGAAGCTGGCTGGGTTGGAGAAACCACAGGCATACATGATGTCTGTTATCGTCTTATTAGAGTGACTCAGCAACTTTTCGGCATATTGCAGACGCGTATTGCGGATGAAGGCATGTGGCGTCTGGTTGGTCAGTTCCTTCATTCGGCGGTGCAGATGCACACGGCTCAGTCCTACTTCGCGGGCAATCATATCCACACTCAGGTCCTCATTATCCATGTTATCATTGATAACCTTCATCACCTGTTCCATCAGCTGGTCTTTTGGCGACAGGTCTTTTTCTATCGCGAGCTGCCTGTCGCTCTGTCTCTCGTTGCCCATAAACTTGTTTTTCAAAGTACGGCGCACGTTGAGCAGGTTGATGATGGTGCGGCGCAGAATGTCCATATTGAACGGCTTCACCACATAGGCATCGGCACCCGACTGCAAACCGGTCAGCTGGTCTTCCTCTCTGCTCATCGCTGTAAGCAGAATCACTGGAATGTGGTTGGTGTTCACATTGTTCTTGATCTTGGTACAGAGCGTATTGCCGTCCATTTCTGGCATCATGATGTCTGAGATAACGAGGCTTGGCTTCTGCTTGATAATCTCCGGCAGCGCCTCCTTTCCGTTGCAGAAGGTAAGGATATTGTAGGTTTCCTGTAGTTGGGTCTTCAGGAAATTACGTATTGCCTCATCGTCTTCTACCACAGCGATGGTGCTCTTTACCTTGCTCTTGAAATCTTCTTCGGCGTCATTGGCTGTATCGGCAGCATTCTCTTCGTTTCCTTCCTCCATGTTTTCTTCCAGTTCCTTGATGTCTTCAGCCGTCTGTGGCTCCGGTGCATCTATCATTTCTTCCGGTTTCAGATGCTCGTTGCCCAGAGGCAGCGTGATGAGGAACTGGCTTCCTTCCTTCCAGTCGGCTTCATCAAGTGTCTTGTTGTTGGCGGCTGTAATGGTTCCGTAGTGCAGTTCCACGAGCGAGCGGGTCAGGTCGAGACCGATTCCCGTACCTACATTCCGGTCATTAGAAGTGGTGGTACTCTGATAGAAGCGCTGGAAAATCGTTTCGAGCTTTTCCTCCTGAATGCCCTTGCCGCTGTCCTTGATGGCGATGCGGACATGATGAGGCGAGTGGGAGAGGGTGATACGGATTCTGCCGCCTGCAGGTGTAAACTTGAAGGCGTTTGACAGGACATTCATCAATACCTTGTCAAAGTTGTCGCGGTCTATCCATACGGGGAGTGTTTCGTCTTCGTGTTCAAAGGTGAAGTGGATGCTCTTGGCTATCGCCTGCTGGCAGAAGAGTTTGTATTCATCGCCAATAAAGGCAACCATATCGGTTTCGCTCATGTGCATCACCATCTGTCCCTTGTCAATCTTTCTCAGGTCCATCATCTGGTTAATCAGGTGCAGGATTCGTTCCGAGTTCTTGCGCATCATATCGTAGATGCCCTGTCGGTGAGCGTCTTTGTCTTCCTTAATCAGCGTGAACAGCGGAGTGAGGATAAGGGTCAATGGCGTACGGATTTCGTGGCTGATGTTCATGAAGAACTTCAGTTTTGCTTCGCCCATCTCTTCCGCATGGATATGCTGCTGCAATATGAGCTGGTCTTCCATCTTGCGTTTGCGGTGCCTGATATAGAGCAGACAGAGTCCCAGGAAGGCTAGCAGATAGCAGAGCCTTGCCCAGATGCTGGCGTACCAGGCTGGGTGAATGATGATGGAGAACTCCTTGACAGGGGTTTCGTATCCGTTGCAGATAGCCTTGACACGGAACTTATAGGTACCTGCTGGCATGTGTGAGAATGACAGCTCGTTCATGCCAGACTGTATGGTTCGCCAATCCTCACCATTGATGCTGTAGGCGTAACTGATCTGCTCTACATTATTATATGTAAGAGTAGACAGTTGGATGGTGAAGGTGTTGTCTTCATGAGATAAGGAGAACTTGTCGCTGTTATATACCCCTTTATCTGTAATGGTGTAGATGCCCGATTCCATATCCCGGTATACAGGTTTGTTGTCCACAAGAAGTCCTGATATGGTAACTTTTGCCTGCCAAGGATGCTGTTTCACCTTGTCCGTATCAAACCAGTTGATACCGCCGGTTCCGCCCATCACCAGCATCTTTCCTCCCCAGAGCGTGCAGGCTGCGGCATCGCTGAACTCATTACTCTGTAAGCCATTGTCTGAGAAGTACTTGTTGATAGTTCCTTTTTCTGTATCTACCTGGTTTAAACCACAGGTAGTTCCTATCCAGATTCTGCCCTTGTAATCTTCTATGATGCTGGCTACGCTGTTGTCTGAAAGTCCAAGTTCTGTGTTATAGATCTTCGGATGAGCATATCCCTTCTTCGGATCATAGCAGATTGCGCCGTCTTCAGTGCCAAACCATACACGGTTCTTGCTGTCAGAATAAACGCAATGTGAGAAACAGCCCTTGTTCAGACAGTTGACGCCACCGAAAGTGGAAGTCCAGCTATTCTTCTGCTGGTCATAGCAAGCCAGACCCACAGAAGTGGCTACGAAAACCCGCTTACCATCTTTTGAGATGCTGAGTTTCACGAGGTAATCATTAGGAATACTATTCTTTTTCAGGTTGTTGTCGGCACCATCTTGTGCTTTCCATTGCTTGATGCTTCCATCAGGAGAAAGGCGGAAAAGTCCTTTGCCCATGGTAGCAAACCAGACATTTCCCTGTGGGTCTTCCTGGATATCAAAGATGCCCGCCTGGTTGCCTATGCCTAGGCTGAATGGATGGAAAGACCCCCCCGCATCTATAAATCCGATGCCGTCAGTATAGGTTCCTACCCATGTTCTGCCTTTCTTGTCTTTGCAGAGTGCCAGTACCGTGGTGTTGCTTAATAGATGGCTGTTGATGCTACCGGTTTTTATGTCAAAGAGGTAAAGACCATCCTTGTCGGTGCCTACCCAGACTTGATTGCCCTGGTTGGCACACAGACTTGTGATGCTGTTTTCGCCTATCACGTTCCGGTTGCCTAAACGGTAGCCCATATTGTTGAAATCGCATTGAGCCTGCGACTGCATGAATACGCCCTTCTGGAGCATACTCACCCAGATGTTTCCCGTAAAATCTTCTATAATGCTGGTAATCTTGCTCTTGGCAAGATTTACCTCTCGGCTGAACAGGGGATTATTGAGCAAGGATCCTGTTACAGGATTATACACGAAGATACCCATACCATCGCAACCGATAAACAAGCGCTGGTCGCGGCTGATATAGATGTTGTCAATAGGAAGATTGCCTATGCCGGCTATCTTGGTGAAGATGGTTGAACCTGCCTTGAGAAGGTAAATACCATCATTCTTGGTAGCAAGATAAATGTTTCCCTTGTTGTCTTGCCTGATATCTTTTGCTTCCAGCGTTTCTGCTCCAGGAATCTGTTTGGTCAGTTTCCCTTTCTTGTCGGCACGGTATAGTTTGCCGTTCTCCAGGATAATCCAAAGTCTATCCTGTTTATCTTCCAGAATCTTATGTATGAATTTCAGGTTCTCCACTTCGCCCTTCATAGCATAGCATACTTCTGCATTTTCTTTCTTGAGCATAATTCCATATCCCGATGTAACTACGGCAATATCGTTGTTTTTCAGACGATAAACCTGGGTTACATAGGTGCTGATAGGCTGGTTCTTGGAGTCGAGCAGCGGAATATTGGCAAAACTCTTTCCATTATATAAAAGGAGAGAGTTGTTTGTACCCAACAGAATATGCCCCTGGATATCTTGGGTAATACAGTTGATGTAATTGCTGCTCAGTCCTCTGTCGTCTTCCTTGGTTTTTCTGATGGTCGTAAAGTTATAGCCATCATAGATATTCAAGCCGTTACGGGTGGCAATCCAAATGAAACCATTTGAATCCTGGAACACCTGAGTGGCAAGGTTGCTCGAAAGCTGGTTGTCTGAATTGAAAAGTTTTCCTCGCTGCGCCATCATGTTCTGCGCAGTGAGGCAGAAGATAAACATCAGTAAAAGACCGATGTATCTCGTTGTTCTGAGGCTTGATTTCATGGAAATCATCATGATTCTTGGTTTCATTGTCTTTTGGCTTTTTTATATTCGTTTGCAAAAATACAAAATTTATGGGAGAATAGTGCACGGAAATGTATGTTTTTTATAGATTTGTGCTAAAAAGATGTTAAAATGTTACGTAGAATAAAGATAATGTTACATGTGATACGAGGGAAAAACTATTGGTTACTTATTATAAAGTATATATGATAGATTAGGAGTATCTTTGCATCGGTTTTTAAGTTGTATATTTTAGAATATTTAGGTTAGTTAGGTTTATACATAATAGTTTGTAGAATAGGTTTAGAATTTCTAAAAGATTTTGATATTATGGTTTTTATATAGAATCATGATTAATTGGTTTTCGGGAATGGTGCGTAGTGATTACGTGCCATTCTATTTTAAAAGACCAGCATCCTTTTCTGTAGACTTGAACTTGACAATCCTTCATGAAAAAATAAAGTGACTGACAAATAATGATAAATCTAAAAATAATTATTACAATGAACAGAAAGAAATTGTTAATATCACTCGCTATGGCTATGCTGTCAATGGCGGGACTGGCTGCCGATAATCTGCCGGCACTTCGTGTGCAGGGTAAGAATCTGGTGGATGCCAATGGTAAAACTGTGGTTCTTCATGGCGTAATGGATACGCCAAACCGCTACTTCAACGGTTGGAGATGGCAACAGTGGAAGGCTGACTATTCAGAAGCCGACATCAAACCTTGCTTGGAATATTTCTCTAAGCAGTTTAAGGCCATCACAGACAGAGAACAGGGAGCTTATTGCACGGTGTTCCGATTGCACATGGATCCATGCTGGACCAACGATCCGACAAAGAAAGCAGAAAACGAGGCGGACATCTCTGCCTTCAACATGGCGCGTTATCGCCTGTATCTCCAGAAGCTTTATATTCCATTAATCAAGGATGCCATCGCTCATGGGCTTTACGTCATCGTCCGTCCACCGGGAGTCTGTCCACAAGACATTAGTGTTGGCGATAAGTACAACCGCTATCTCAAGTCGGTATGGAAGGCCTTTGCTGCCGATGAGTATATTCAGCAGAATTCGGGATTGATCTCCATTGAACTTGCCAACGAGCCGGTGAGGGTTCATCTGAGTGATGGCTCTAATTCGGATAAAGCATTACACGATTACTTCCAGCCGGTAGTAGATGTGATTCGCGAACAAGGTTTCAAAGGCATCATCTGGGTACCAGGTGCGGGTTATCAGAGCCAGTATCAGAACTACGCCAAGTATCCTATCACCGATAGCGAGGACAATTTCTCTTATGCCGTGCATGTTTATTCCGGATGGTATGGAAATATGACCGATAAGAATTGCAATCACGATACTTTCATCCGCAACTTCAAGAGTCAGGTGCCGATGGTAGAGACGAAACCTATCATGGTAACGGAGATAGACTGGAGTCCGGAAGATCCGGACAAGGCGAGCGAAGGTCACTACAATGAGTGGGGACAGTGGACACAACCTAACCTGGGAAGCTGGGCAACAGCATCTACCTCGAAATGGGGATTGGCATGGAAGGCAGTTCACGACCACTTTGGCAATATCGGAATGACGATTACCCATCCACAGGAATATTACGATATTGATGAATATCTTAAAACGGGCAAGGTGATTCCTGGTTTCCAGAATGCCAAGAAGCACGGATTGTTCGAAGAATGTTGCGGTTATGCCTGTATGAACTGGTATAAAGAATGGTATTTGAAACAAAATACAACAGGAATTAAACAAACAGAAACTCAAGCAGACGTGGTTTCCACCTTATATTATAATATAGAAGGAAAAGAAGTTGAAAAGCCAACTGCAGGTGTTTATATAATAAAACAACTGTTAAGTAATGGAAAAATACGTTCTCGCAAGGTTTTTCTGAAATGATAAACTTTCTGTTACACCACGCAAAGTATGTTTCGAAAGAAATCCATACCTTTGCCGCCGTGAATAAACAGTTTTTGTGCACGCCTAAATTTTTAAAGCATAAATCAAAAATGAATAGAACATGATTGAACAAGTGTTAACAATGAAACGGACAGCAGCCTTATGCTTGGTGGGAGCTTTCTGCAGCCTGAATGCTCAGGCTCAGAAGATCCAGGTCAAGGGTAATCTTGTTGACGGTACAGGTGAGCCTCTGATAGGTGCCACTGTAAAAGTGAAAGGTAATGCCAGCGTCGGTGCGGTCACCGACTTAGATGGTAATTTCAGTATCAGTGTTCCTTCAGAGAATTCTATCCTCGTATTTACATACGTAGGTATGAAGACCAAGGAAGTAAAGATTGGTACGAAGAGAGAGTTCAAACTTACTCTTGAAGACGACAACGCCATCGGCGAAGTTGTAGTCGTTGGTTATGGTCAGCAGAAGAAGGCATCTGTCGTAGGTTCCATCACCCAGACTACTGGTGAGGTTTTGGAGCGTGCAGCTGGTGTCAGCGACGTTGGTTCAGCCTTGACAGGTAACCTCCCAGGTGTTGTTACAATCCAAGGCAATGGTATGCCTGGTGAGGAGGAACCTCAGATTATCATCCGTGGTTCTAGTTCATGGAACAATTCCGACCCTCTCGTTCTTGTGGATGGTATTGAACGTCCTCTGAGCAGCGTGGACATCTCTTCTGTGGAGAGCATCTCTGTACTGAAGGATGCTTCTGCTACTGCAGTCTATGGTGTGAAGGGTGCCAATGGTGTCATCTTGGTTACCACCAAGCGTGGTCAGGAAGGCAAGGCTAAGATTGACGTTGGTTTCAATGCTACGTTGAAAGCTCCTTCTAAGTTGCCTAACAAGTACGACTCTTATGATGCGTTGATGCTTCGCAACCAAGTGGTAGAGCGTGAACTGGGCATTTATCCTGAAGGTGTTTCATATCTTCGTCCTCAGTCTTTTATAGACAACTATCGTAACCAGACTACGGATGAGCAGCGTGAACGTTATGCCAATGTGGATTGGCAGGATGCACTTTTCAAAAAGTCTGCTGTGTCCTATAATGCCAACGTGAACGTAAGTGGTGGTACAAAATTCGTTAAGTACTTCGCTTCTGCTGATTTCGTGCATGAGGGTGACCTCTTCCGTGAGTATGACAATGGTCGTAACTACAACTCTGGCTATGGATACAATCGTATCAATGTTCGTAGTAACTTGGACTTTGCCATCACAAGTAGCACTACTTTGAAGGTAAATGTGGCTGGTAGCAATGGCGTAAGAAAAGCTCCTTGGAGTAACATGAGCAATAGTGAGTGGCAGATTGGTCAGCAGTGGGCTGGTGCTTATAACATCGCTCCAGATGTGTTCTTGCCACAATATTCTGACGGCACATGGGGATTCTATCCAGCTGCTTCCAATGTAAGTAACTCTGCACAGAATCTTGCTATCGGTGGTACAGCGCAGGCTACTACTACTCGTATCAATACCGACTTTACCTTGGAGCAGAAACTCGACTTCATCACCAAAGGCTTGAATTTCCGTGGTACTATCTCTTGGGATAATGTTTTTGTTGAGACAGGACGAGGTATCAATGACTTGAATAATGAAGCCCAGACTAAGTATATTGATCCTGAAACAGGTCAGGTTACTTATGGTAAAGAACTTGAAGGAAATAATAAGTTTGATTGGCAGCAAGGTGTGAACTGGGCAACGGAAGGTGGTTCTGTAGATAATAACCAGACTGTTCGCAACCTCTACTATCAGTTGCAGCTCAACTGGGCTCGCAAGTTTGGACAGCATGATGTATCAGCCATGGGCTTGTTCTCACGTCAGGAGAATGCACGTGGTAGTGTGATGCCAACTTACCGTGAGGACTGGGCGTTCCGTGCTACCTATAGCTATGCAGGTCGTTACAACATCGAGTATAACGGTGCTTACAACGGATCAGAGAAGTTCAGCAAGGACAATCGTTTTGCCTTCTTCAATTCTGGTGCTATCGGATGGACCATCACTGAGGAAAACTTCATGAAGTATCTTCGTGACAAGCACATCGTCGATATGTTGAAGTTCCGTGCTTCCTATGGTGAGATTGGTGATGACAACATTGGTGACCCATTTGATTCTTCTCGTCGCTGGTTGTATATGAGTCAGTGGGCTTATGGCGGCAAGAGTACTATGGATCTCGACCATACAGAGAGTATCTATACATGGTATCGACAGAACACTCTTGGAAATGATAATGTGAAATGGGAAACAGTTAAGAAAACCAACTTCGGTATTGATTATGGTTTCTTGGGAGGCTTGATTACTGGTTCTTTGGATTTCTTCTGTGACCGTCGTAATGACATCTTGATTTTCGGCTCCAACCGTTCTGTTCCTTCTTATTTCGGAACGACAGCACCTACTATTAATAAAGGTAAGGTTCGTACCAGTGGTTACGAGTGGGAATTGAAACTTAATAAGGTGTTTGCTAATGGCTTGCGACTTTGGGGTAATTTCAATATGACCCATGCCAAGAATAAGGTGATTTTGAAGGATGATGCCATCTTTACTCCAAATTATCAAAAGGAGGCAGGATTTGCCATGAATCAGTATCACTCTTATATAGATAAGGGCATTATCAATAATATTGATGATTTGATAGGTTCTCCGGCGCACGACTCCAATGACAATCACCGTTTGGTTGGTGACTATTACATTGTTGATTTCAATGGTGATGGTGTTGTTGATAGCAGGGACTCGGCTCCTGTAGGTTATAGCAGTAGTCCGCAGAACACCTATAATGCTACTGTTGGTTTCGAATGGAAGGGGTTCTCTGCTTTTGCTCAGTTCTATGGAGTAACTAATGTGACCCGTGACGTAGGATTGTCAAGCTTTGGTAATATGCTTGATAATGTTTATGATACTGGTACTTGGTGGAATAAGAATCAAAGCAATGCAGAATGTATCCTCCCTCGTTGGGGTGCCACTGCTTCAAGTTACACCTATGGTACACAGTATATGTATGATGGCTCTTACATTCGTTTGAAGAATGTCGAGATTGCTTATACCTGGACCAAGGGTTGGATTAAGGCATTAGGCATAAACTACCTCAAGGTTTACTTGAATGGTAATAACCTCTGGCTCTGGACTCGTATGCCTGATGACCGTGAGGCAAACCTCGGTGGTGGTGGCTGGTTGGGAGCATACCCTACGGTTCGCCGCTTCAACTTAGGTGTTAAATTCTCATTGTAATTATAAAAAAAATATTCAGATGAAAAATAAGATAAAGACATTAATGTTGACGGGATGCGTCTCGCTGGCTCTCGGTACTTCGCTGAGTTCTTGTCAAGACTACTTGGACAAGGAGCCAGACTCAACAGTTTCTGCAGACGATGCCTTTGCCAATTTCCGTAATTTCCAAGGTTTCGTTGAGGAAATATACAACTGTATCCCTGATAAAGAGAAATGTAACTATTGTCCTTCATGGAACTGGGGTGATGATGAAATCTTCAATCCTGAGGCTGATAATAGAATGACCCATCAGGTTGATTTAGGTAACTTCCGTGCATGGGAATCTACTGGTAACTGGCTAAAGCGTGATGGTTCTTCTACTTCCACAAATAAGTTCGACCACGGTATTTGGAACCATGCGTGGTATTGCATCAGAAAATGTAATCTCGGTTTACAGAATATCGACAAGTTTGTGACTGGAAGTGCTGAAGAGAAAAAACTGATAGAGGGTCAGCTCTATTTCTTCCGTGCATGGTGGCATGAGGAATTGATGGAGTATTTTGGTGGTATGCCTTATGTGGATACTTTTCTCGGTGACAATGCCGAGCAGAGATTGCCACGCCTTACTTATCAGGAATGCGCTGATAAAGCGGCTGCAGATTTCCGCAAGGCTGCCGATTTGTTGCCTATTAATTGGGATAAGACTTCTGCAGGTTTAGCCACACAAGGTAAGAATGAACTTCGCATCAATAAGATCATGGCTCTTGGTTATCTAGGTAAAACCTATCTTTGGGCTGCTAGTCCTTTGATGAAGAATGGTGCGCAGGCTGGTGCCAGCAAGAATGGCAAGACTTATGATTATGATCAGGAATATGCTAAGAAGGCAGCTGAGGCTTTTGGTGAACTGCTCTCTCTTGTGGAAACTGGTCAGACACAATATGCATTGGCAGAGTTTAAGTACTCAGACATCTACAATCATGAGAAATCTGCTGATGCCAATAGCTGTTTTTCTGATATATTCTATACCAAGAAGCAGAACTGGAAAATGCCAGGAACGGTTGAAGCTATCTTCCGTGGTCCATCTGCTGATTTTAATGGCTCTAACTGGAACACCTCTAAGGTCTTTGGCCCTAAGGTACAGAAAGTCGTTGCTAATGATAATGTCATTCACCAACCTACGGCCAACCTTGTAGAGGCTTATGGAATGGCTAACGGAGAACCAATCTATTTGGTTGAGAATGGTCAGTATGTACTCAATCCAAAGTCTGGTTTCGACCCTGAACATCCTTTCAAAAATCGTGATCCCCGTTTCTACCACGATATCGTCTTCGATGGTTTTAAGTATTTGAACGGAACACCTGGTCAGTATGCAGATTTACAGTATTGCCAATTATATACAGGTGGTAATATGCGCCCTGTAGCAAATGCAAGCCGTACGGGTTATTTCATTCAGAAGTTGGTGCCTCATACTTGTAATGAAGTGGATAAAGATTACGACTGGGGTTCAGCTTTACACTGCTATTTGCCATATATGCGTCTTGCAGACATATACTTGATGTATGCAGAGGCTTGTGCTGCATTCGGTGGTGCTACTGGCAAGTCTTCAAACTTTAGTAAGACCGCAGAAGATGCAATTAATACACTTCGCGACCGTTGTGGTGCTGGTCATGTTGCTCCAGAATTTGTTGCAGACAGCCATAAGTTCATGGACGAGGTCCGTCGTGAGCGTGAGGTAGAACTTTCTTTCGAAGGATTCCGTTTTTGTGACTTGCAGCGTTGGTTGCTTCTGACAGAGGCACCATATAATCAAAAATTCTCACAGGAGTTTGATCGTGTGGAAAGTGCAGACTTCTATAAGACGCATGATGCTAAGGACGCTAAGGTTGCCAATTATCGTAGAAAGTTGATATTGACTCGTAATTTCGATGCCAAGCACTATTGGTTCCCATTGCCAATCAAGGAGACTCAGATCAGTTCAGAGTTTAAACAAAATCCAGGCTGGTAAGGTTTAAAATTATAAATTAGTAATACTAAATGAATAATGATAGTATGAATTCAAGATTCAAATCATATAATTATAAGCTTTTTGTAGCAAGTCTCGTGGCTTTGGCTCCTCTTGGTGCCAATGCCAAGACTGCACAGACAAGCGAATCCGACACAGCCAGTGCCGACAAGGAGATGGTTCAGGTGGCTTACCGAAAGGTAGCCAAGGATGACATCTTGGGCGGTGTGTCTGTAGTCGATGTAGAGAACTTGATGAAGAAAAACTACCATACTTATAGCCTCGACAATATGCAAGGTTATGTAGGTGGTTGGAATGGCAATTCTCTCTGGGGTATGGATGCCGACAACGCTGGTTATCTCGTCTTGGTAGATGGTGTGCCTCGTGAAGCTAACAACGTTCAACCAAGTGAGATTGCACAGATTTCTTTCCTCAAGGGTGCGCAGGCTGTGGTGCTCTATGGTAGCAAGGCTGCCAAGGGTGCTGTAGTCATAACCACCAAGCGTGGTCATAATGACGGCTTGAAGGTCGAGGTGCAGGCTAATGCAGGTTTGAATGTAGCAAAGTCTTATCCTGAGTATCTTAGCAGTGCAGAGTATATGACTCTCTATAACGAGGCTCGTCGTAATGATGGTCTGTCTGAGCTTTATTCTGCTGAGGACATCTATAATCATGGAGCAGGTTTGAACCCTTATCGTTATCCTAATCTCGATTTCTATTCTTCTGATTATCTCAGAAAGATGAACAGCCGTTATGAGGCTACTGCAGAAATCAGTGGTGGTGGTAAGCGAGCTCATTTCTATAGCAATATCAACTATTATCGCCAGGGCGATTATTTCAAGTTTGGTGAGGCTAAGAATAATAATACCCAGCGCTTCAGCGTTCGTGGTAATGTGGATATAGACATTACTGATGATATTAAGGCTTGGGTCAACTCCAGTGCAACCTTCTATGATTCTCATTCTGCAAAGGGTAATTATTGGGAAGCTGCTGCTACTTGGCGTCCTAATTTTCCACAGAATGCAGCTCCTCTTATCTCCACAGATATGATAGCCCCTAATGCTAAGGCTGCTTGGAACTTGATGAGCGTTGCGAAGTTGGTTGATGGCAAATACTTCTTGGCTGGTACTCAGGCAAACTCCTCTAATGTTTTTGCTGATATCTATTCTGCAGGAAATAGTAAATTTACTAGTCGTCAATTCCAGTTTGATACGGGCGTCAATATCAACTTGCACAAGGTGTTGAAGGGCTTGTCTTTCGAGACTCATTTCGCTGTCGACTATGCCACTTCTTATAATACTTCTTTCGATAATAGCTATGCTGTTTATATCCCAACATGGGCTAACATTGATGGCAAGGATATGATTGTCGCATTGAAGAAGGAAGGTGAGGATAAAAAGTCTGGCAACCAGAACATCAGTGGAAGTACAGATAACCAGACCATGTTTTTCTCTGGTCAGTTAAACTACAACAATACTTTCAACAAGGTTCACAATCTGTCGGCAATGTTGATAGCTTCTGGCTTCCAGCAGTCGAAGTCTGGACAGTATCATAAGAACTCTAGTGCCAATCTTGCATTCGATGCTTCTTACAATTATGCCCAGAAGTATTACGCAGATTTTGGATTAGCTGCTATCCACTCTGCCCAGTTGGCTCCAGGTCATCGTGAGGCTCTCTCACCATCACTTTCTTTGGGTTGGAGACTCAAGAATGAGTCTTTCTTGAAGAATTCCAAGGTGGTAGATGACATGATGATTAGTGTATCAGGTAGTATTATCAATGAGGATATTGATATAGCAAGTGGTGACAATCGCTACTATCTCTATCAGAGTATTTGGACTTCTGCTTACGGCTATGGATGGTATGATGGATCTAGTGATAAATACACCTATTCAAAAAGAGGTGAGAACAAAGACCTTGATTTTATCAAGCGCAAAGAGTTGTCTCTGAATTTCAAGACATCCTTGTGGCAGAAATTGGTGACATTGGATGCAAGTTTCTTCATCAATTCGATGGAGGGTTATCTCATCTCTTCGCCAACATTCTATCCATCTCATTTGAATACTGGTTATCCAGTGGCTTCGTTTATGCCTGTACTTAATTACAACAATAATCGAAGAGTTGGATTTGATTTCGCAGCCAACTTCAATAAGAAGGTAGGTGATGTGGATCTCTCACTTGGTGTGACAGGTACTTACTATACAACCAAGGCTACCAAACGAGATGAGAACAACGTAGAGCAGTATCAGAACAGACAAGGAAAGGCACTTGATGGCATTTGGGGCTACAAGAGCGCAGGTCTCTTCCAAAGCAAGGAGGAAATCAAAAATTCTCCAGACCAAAGCTATTTTGGTGGAACAGTTAAACCTGGTGACATCAAGTATGTGGATGTAAATGGTGATAATAAAATTGACCAATACGACCAAGTCTTCTTGGGTAAGGGTGGTTGGTACGGAGCACCATTCACGCTTGGTGTCAATCTTACAGCTAAGTGGAAGAACTTTACCTTCTTCGCTCTTGGTACCGGTAACTTCGGTGCTTGGGGTGTCAAGAATAATTCTTATTGGTGGGTAAAGGGCGATAGCAAATATTCTGCTGTAGTTCGTAACCGATGGACTGAGGAAACCAAAGAGACTGCAACCTATCCTCGTTTGACATCTCTTGATGGTAACAACAACTTCCAGACATCAGACTTCTGGATGTACAAGACAGATGCATTCCGCTTGGCTAAGGTCCAGATAACTTACGACTTGCCTAGTACTTTGTTCCAAAAGACATGGCTTAAGGGGTTGTCGGCATACGTAAGCGGAGCTAACTTGCTTACCATTTCAGGAGAACGCGAAGTCTTAGAGATGAACGTTGGGTCTGCGCCTCAGACACGCTATTATAATATAGGTGTGAAGGCAACATTCTAATCATTTTAAAATGTAGAAAGAAATGAAAGTAAAAAATATATTTATATTAGCAGCAATGTCGCTTACCTTGGCTTCTTGCTCAGATCTCTTCGAGCCTGCAGAGGAAAACAACCGTGGCTTGGATGAGATTTACAATGAGCCAACATACGCTCAGGGACTATTGGGATATGGTTATTCGATGCTTCCTTACAATACCAAGAGTGTTACTGATATTGCTACAGATGACGCTGTAACCAATAACTTGACAGATAGCTGGCTCAAGATGGCTACAGGTTCTTGGACTGCTAATAGCGATCCTATGTCTAAATGGACAAATGGTCGTGCTAGTATCCAATATCTCAATATCTTCCTTCAGGAGGTTGATAAGGTAAACTGGGCAAAGGACGAGAATGCCCGTAAGATGTATTGTGATAGCCGTAAAGGTGAAGCTTATGCTTTGAGAGCTCTCAACTTGTATTATCTTTTGATGAATCATGGTGGATGGACAGCCGATGGCAAACTGCTTGGCGTTCCTAATTTGACAGTACCAGAGACTTCTACTGATGATTTCAACAAGCCACGTAATACATTCCAAGAGTGCTTGAATCAAATCTATAGCGATTTGGACGAGGCTGCCAAGCTTCTCCCTCTTGATTACAATGATTTGACTGATGATAACGCTGTTCCTGCCAAGTATAAGGAAATCGGAGTAAAGACCGCAGGAGACTACAACCGTGTGTTTGGTTCCATTATGCGTGGTCGTATCAGCGGTCGTATCGCTGAGGCTATTCGCTCACAGGTATCTTTGCTTGCAGCTAGTCCTGCTTTCTCTGAAGGTACAAACGTGGATTATGCTAAGGCTGCTGACGATGCAGCTACCGTTCTTGACCGTATCAATGGTGTGAATGGTTTGTCTGCTACAGGTAATAATTGGTTTATGCAAACCAAGGAAATCGATGCGCTTGGCTCAGGTGCTTGTCCTGCTGAAATTCTTTGGCGTGGCAGTCGTACCAATGGTGCTGATGACTGGGATTTTGGTCTGAACCAAGAGTCTGATAATTTCCCTCCGTCTCTTTATGGTAAGGGTAGAATCAACCCAACTCAGAATCTGGTCGATGCATTCCCTGCTGAAAATGGTTATCCTATCAACGATGCTCGTTCTGAGTATGATAAGTTGAATCCTTACAGCAATCGAGATCCTCGTCTTGACCTTTATATCATTCATGATGGTAGTACTTATAAGGGAAAGACCATTCATACAGACATTACGACGGCTAATAACAATGATGGTTTGAATAAGATTTCCAATTCTACTCGTACAGGCTATTACATGAAAAAGCTGTTGCGTGAGGATTGTGATCCTAACCCTAATTCAAAGAATGCTAAGTATCATTATCCTGTGTATATTCGCTATACTGAGATATTCCTCGATTACGCTGAGGCTGCCAACGAGGCTTGGGGACCAAAGGGTAAGGGATCTCACAACTACTCAGCTTACGATGTAATCAAGGCAATCCGTGAGCGTGCCGGGGTTGGCGAGTTTGGCGAGGATCCATACTTGGATGAGTGCGCTGGTAGCAAAGAGAAAATGCGTGAGTTGATTCGCAACGAGCGTCGTTTGGAACTTTGTTTTGAAAATAAGCGCTTTAGTGACCTTCGCCGTTGGAAAGCTCCTCTAAATGAGGCTGCGCGTGGTATTGAAATCACTTCAGAGGCTGGTGTCCCATCATACAAAGAAATGAAGGTTGAGGATCGCAGCTATAAAGATTACATGTATTATGGTCCTATACCACAGAGCGAAATCTTGAAGTGGAGCAACTTGCAGCAGAATAAGGGCTGGGAAGTAAAAAATAACGACTAATATTTAAAATGATGAAAACAATGAAGATAAGCAAATATTTGTCCATGGCTGCATTGGGAATCTTGGCTTTTGGCTTTAACTCTTGTGAGAATGGCAACCAAGAATTTCCTGATTATGAGGGCGGTACTACTGTATATTATCCTTATCAGTATATCGAACGTTCTGTAGTTTTAGGCAATGATGAGAATCGCGATAATACGGATGATAACAATCATGTATTGTATATCGTATCTACAATGGGTGGAGCATATAATGGAAAAAACATCACATTGAATGTAGATGTTGATAATTCATTGTGTGACAATCTGTATTTTGAGGATGGAGTCACTCCTGTAAAGCCAATGCCTAGCAATTATTATACAATTCCTACCAAGACGGTTGCGTATAATGGAAAATTGCAGGGACGTCTTCAGGTTAAGTTGGAGAATGCTTTTTTTGCTGACCCAGATTGTGCAAAGAATACATATGTAATCCCAGTTCGCATCAAGGAAATGGTGGGAGCCGATTCTATTCTTTCGGGTTCTCCTGCCGTTGCAGGTACAACTCCTGTTCGTACTGATGCTTCAGCTTGGTTAATTGCTCCTAAGGATTATATCCTTTATTGCGTAAAGTTTATGAATCCATGGGATGGCAATTATTTCCGTAGAGGAACTGACAAGATTACAGAGAATGGACAAACTCATGAGGTAAAGCGTGAAGGTGCAACTATTGAAAAGGATGAAGTGTGTCGAATTACAACCAAGAGTTTGAAGGAATGTAATTTCGTAGTCTCTGTAAATAAAGCTGACGGTTCAAAGGTCACTTGCAATTTGAAACTTACGTTCGATGATAATGGTAATTGTACCGTTACTTCTGATACAGAGGGCATGACTGCTTCTGGTTCAGGAAAGTTTGTAGAAAAGGGAGCAAAGTTGGCTTGGGGTAACAAGGATCGTGACATCCTGACTCTCAATTACAAGGTTGATTTCGGTTCTGGCATTGTTTTGGAAACATCCGATCAGTTTGTTGCCGAGACTCGTGGTAACACCAATGGTGTTGTTCAATTCAGTCCTCAGTATATCAAGTAGTACTATTCTTGATAGATAAGTGTCATTCTAATAATTTGATTATTATGAAATTGAAAAATATTAATTTAGGTTTAGGCTTGATGGCTCTCTTGGCTTTGTCTTCTTGTGCTGATGACAAGTTCTCGGAGTACAGAACTGATATGACCAAGAATTTGAAGGATTATCAGTATCTGAATAACTACGAGCCTTTGAAGAAATACGTGGAAGATATGAAAGCTGCCGGCAAGTGCAATCCCGACTTTAAGTTGGGCATTGCGCTCGAAGCAGCCGAATTCAACAAGCAGGGACTTGTATATTGTCTTGCTGGTAGCAATTTCAACGAGACTGTAGCCGGCAACGCCATGAAGATGGCTTCTTGTGTTGCTGATGATGGTCGCATGAATTTTGATAATGTAAGTGAATATGTTAAGAATGCTACCGATGCAGGCCTTTCTGTTTATGGCCATACCTTGGCTTGGCATGCTCAGCAGCCTAACAAGTATCTGAAGCGACTGATTGCAGATAAGGAGTTACCTCCTGCTGGGGATAATCCTGGTCTTATCATTACAAGTGGCGATCCTAAGGCCAATACCTGGGATTATGAAATCTACTATGATTTGGATGAGCCTCTTAAAGCTGGTAAAACTTACGAGATTTCACTTAATGTAAGGGGAACTAATCCTGGAACGATTGATTTCTGGCCTGGTAAGAAAGATGGTTCTGCTACACAGTATGGAGCAGGTTCATTTACTGTAGCTGAAAGTGCTGTTGACAATGAAGTCACTTTCACGCCAAATGCAGATGTTGACCGTATGCGTTTCTGTTTCGGAAAGGTTGGCGGAACACTTTATTTTGATAATTTTATCTTGAAAGAAAAGGGCACTGACCATAATATTGTAGTCAACTCTACCTTTGATGAAGATGATATTTCGCATTGGACAAAAGTGTCTTGGGTACCCATTTCATATAAAATCGGTAATGTTGCTGGTGCAGCTGCTGTAGAAATAGAAAATGAAGTTCATGAGCGAACCTATACTGATGGACCTTTCCCATTCTTTGCTATGGGATGCGAACCACCTGTTGTGAATGGTGCTATCCATTTTGTTCCAACAGGAGCTTGGTCTCAGTTCTTTGTTATGTCAGGTGGCGAAAATACGCTTTCTGAGGGTAATTATGTGGTTTATTTGGATATGACTTCTTCCAAGGCTGCTAGTGAATTGCAATTGGTAATGCGAAATGGTTGGGGAAATGATGCTGATATAAAGGAGCTCAAACATCTCTCAACCAAGGAAGGACGCCATACTTATAGGTACGCGATGCCTAATTGTGCTGGTGGAAATTACGATATCATTCTGCAACCACAGACTGCAGATGCTACTTTGGATGTACATTCTGTTAAGGTTTTTCAGGTCAAGAATCTCAATTCTATTCCTCTTACTGATGAGGAAAAGAAGAAAGCACTTACTCCTGTTTTGCAGAAGTGGATTTACGGCATGATGGAAGCTACCGAGGGCAAGGTGAAGGCTTGGGATGTTGTAAACGAGGCTATCTCTGGTGAAGATAAGGATGGCGATGGTTTCTACGATCTCCAGTCTGCCACACGTGGTACAGTTTCTGCCGATGATGCCAAGAACAATTTCTACTGGCAGGATTACCTGGGTGACATTAATTATGTTCGCACTGCTGTAGCTGCAGCTCGCAAGGGCTTTGCTGATGCTGGTGGAAATCCTGAGGAGTTGAAGCTCTTCATCAATGATTATAACCTCGAAACTGCTTACGACCAGAACAAGAAGCTCATTAGCTTGAAACACTGGATTGAGGAGTGGGAGAAGGACGGCGTTACCAAGATTGATGGTATCGGCAGTCAGATGCACGTTACTTGCAGCATGGATCCTGCTACGCAGAAGAAAAATGAGGAAGCTTACTTGAACATGCTCCATCTGATGGTTGATTCACATAAGTTGGTTCGTATCTCTGAGTTGGATATGGGCTTGGCGGATAAGGACGGCAACCTTGTAAAGACTACTGATATGACCGAGGAGCAGCACAAGGCAATGCGTGCTTACTACGAGTTTATCGTCAAGAAGTATCTTGAGATTGTTCCTAAGGAGCAGCAGTGGGGTATCTGCCAGTGGTGTGCTACTGACAGTCCAGCCAATAGTGGATGGCGTGCAGGTTTGCCTACTGGCCTCTGGGATTTGGATTATTATCGCAAGCACACCTATGCAGGTTTCGCTGTAGGTCTTGGTGCTCCAGAATATTGGAAGGAAGCCAAGTAAATACTCTAAAAGACATTAGTTTTAGGTTTATCATACAAAGATTAACCGAAAAAAGATGTTAGTCGTTAAGGTTGGCTGTGTTGTGATGACACGGTCAACCTTTTTGCTTTGTAACATTTGTCTTGCAATATGTTAAATGTGAGTCAGTAAATAAAAAATAATTCTGATTTTTGAGGTTGTATCACTTCTTTTTTGTATCTTTGCGCTTAAATATCACTATAATGATATATAATGGCTATTTTATGGCTTAATGTTTACTTCAATGATAGTTAAGTATATGAAAGATTTGTATGAATATTCTACTCCGGAACTGGTGAGATTGCTGGGAAATCGCTTTAAGGAATACAGAATGCGATGCAATTTGACACAGAAGGAAGTGGCTGAACTGACAGGCATTGGTATGACTACTATCCACAAGTTTGAGAATGGATGTGCTAGAAACATTTCGCTTTCTACATTGATTCTCTTGCTCAAGGTGGTGGGACAGATCAATGCGCTTGATAACTTAATGCCCGAATTGCCACCATCCCCTTACTTGATGACCAAGGGAGGTAAAAAGGTACAAAGAATTAGACACTGATAATAGCGAATGATTTATGGTTAAGACTTTAAAAGTAATCTTGTGGGATGAGGAAGTTGGTAGGTTGTCGTGGGACGACAAAAGGCAAATGTCCTACTTCACTTATAATCCAACTTTTGTGCATAGGGGTATTGATATATCTCCTCTATGGGCATCCATACGCAACAATAGAGGACTTATGCCTATTTGGGGAGAGGAACAGAGAATTTATCAAAAACTTCCTGCTTTCCTGGCTGACTCATTGCCTGATTCTTGGGGCAATCAGTTGTTTGATCTTTGGAGACAGCAGAATCATCTCTCCAATACGGAAATTTCTCCTCTTGATAAGTTGTCATTTATCGGTAGAAGAGGAATGGGTGCTTTGGAGTTTGTCCCAGAGTATGAGAGGAGTAAGAAATCAGAGAGGATTGATGTCAATTCCTTGGTTGCACTTGCTGAACGTATATTTACTGAACGAGAGGAGGCTCAGATTTTACCAGAGGAATCTCTTACCATGCAGTCGCTCTTGACTGTGGGAACTTCTGCAGGTGGCAGGCAGCCTAAGGCTATTATTGCTATCAATTCGGCTGATGGTGAGATAAGAAGTGGACAAATCTCGGATCTTGATGGATATGATTACTACTTGTTGAAGTTTGGAAATGCTGATTTCAACTCTGCCGAACTAGAAATGACATACTACGAGCTTGCCGTCAAGGCTGGCATCAATATGATGCATTCTGAACTCTTGATGGTTGATGGCAGCAAGCACTTCATGACGCAGAGATTTGATAGAAAAGATGGGAAGAAGCTTCATACTCAAACTTTGGCGGCTATGTATCCTGAGGCAAATAGTTATGAGCAACTTATTTCTGTTTGCAGGTCGCTCCATTTGCCAGAGGCTGATTGTGAAGAGGTTTATAGAAGAATGATATTCAACGTGCTGGCAAACAATACTGATGATCACAACAAAAACTTCTCCTTCATGATGGATAGGATGGGTAATTGGCGGTTATCACCTGCTTATGATCTTACCTATATCCTCAATATGGGTGGAGTGCAGCCCAATCAAGACCACTGTATGTTTATCAGGTCCAAACTGCGTAATATTTCAAAAGAGGATGTCTTGCAATTTGCATTCGATAATGGTATTCGAAAGCCAGAAAGCCTGATTAATGATGTAAAGAATGCTTTGTTGCAATTTAGAACTGTGGCTGTAAAATATGCAGTGGATGAAAAATGGATAGGAAGAGTGGAGTCTACCATCCTTTCTCATCTGAAAGAATGGGGTGAGTATGAAGATGATAAACCGACGTTATCTGTAGAGATTAATGGTCATCAAGTGAGCGATGTACATATAGAGCAAGCCTACAAGGGCAACTTTCATTTGTGTGCAAAGATTGATGGCAGGGAAAAGAAGTTTGTGATAAGCAAAAACAAGAATGAGTTTTCCCTTATAGAGAGTATCGGAATCGCTAATCTTACAGAGAAACAACTGTTGACTATGGTTGAAAAATTCCTATGTAAGTAAAGAAATAAAAATGGCACGAAAACGCACTTTTTCTCACTTTTTTTTCGAGAAAAAGTGCGTTTTCGTGCCAAAATCTTTCACATAGGCTCTGGCTGCATAGAGGGAATATTCCATAAATTATGTAAACGCTGCTCAAACGTAATGATGTTGATAAATCTGTATATTTTTCCTCTGTTTTGACCAAACATTTGGGGAATCTGGAACATTTTGGGCAAAAACATTTGGGGAATCTGGAATATTCGTTTATTTGACTTTTCCTGATTTCCTCTTCAAATAGGTTTGATGGTGTATCATTTTCGTTATAATGTTGGCTATCAAACCTATTTGGTGCTTCTCACAAAGTGTAACTACTACAGCTACCGGTATTTCTAAGGTAGAGAATCTGAAGGTTGCTCAGGATGGCAAGTGCTTCAACCTCGCTGGTCAGCAGGTTGGTAAGGGTTACAAGGGCATTGTGATCAAGAATGGTAAAAAGATGGTTATCAAGTAATAGATGAGACGTTTTACAATGCTCGCATCGTACTATATATAATAATGTGAACGATGATGTAGAATCTATATAATATAAATATTAAACAAATGGTATAAAAAATCCCAGAATCGCTCTTCTAAGCAGTTCTGGGATTTATTATGTCTGATAGTTTGCCATGATGTGCTTCCGTTTGCCTACAGATATGGCTGCGTGGGGTTAAGAATATGACTGCATTGGGTTACGGATACGACTCCGTAGGCTAACGGAGACGTATCCTTCGGCTTGTCGAGATATCTGCGTCAGCTGATTGAGTCACTTGAGTTAGCTGATTGAACTACTTGAGTTAGCTTACTGAACTACTTGGGTTAGCTTACTGAACTACTTGGGTTAGCTGATTGAACTACTTGAGTTAGCTGACTGAGCTATATCAGTATTCTGTAGTATTACATGTGTATTTTTTTCTAATTTAATGCCACATTTGCCACGCTTATACTTAACTCTTTGATTATTAGAGGATAACGTGTGGCAATAAGGGGTGTTTTTATTGTCACCTTATTGCCACCTATTACCACTTTTGGCATAAAATCAGCAAAATAACGGTGTTTTTGAGGGATTTGCTACGTCCCGACGCAGCAAAAGTTACGTCCGGACGTAGTAAAAGATACGTCGTGACGTAATTTCAGTGCGGGAATTCAATGGCAAAAAGTATATAAATAAATCACTGCTGTCCCGTTTAGAAATCATCGGGCCTGAAAAGGCTTGGATATAGCCAATCCTCCGTCTCTTCTGTTGGAACAGCTTTGTTAAACAATTCATTTAAAGGAGTCTTGTCCGTAAGGAATAGACCCACGTTCTTTGAAATAGTGTGTAGCGATTGATCTATGTGCATCACTTTCTTTGCATAAGCTAAAAGCAAGTATGTGCATATGGCAATCCAGATTTGCAGATATATGGCATTCTCGGAAGTTCCATAAAAGGATTTGATGTGAAGGTGTTGCTTAATCCATTTAAAGTAAAGTTCCACGTTCCATCTTTCCCTATATAATTCAGATATAGTAAGCGCTTCATATTCCATGTTGTTAGTGAGAAACCTATACACCTTACTTGTTGCATAGTCCTCATAGGTTACCATTCTAAGTTCTTCAGGATACCATTTGGCAGTATGTAGTCCTGTTAATTTGATACGTTCATCAGAAATGATACCAGTACTCTTGTCAACTTCGGCTTCTGATACAACTTCAAAAAGCATGTTATCTTTTGCCCTAGTAACAAAGAATGCATTCTTCTTAGTTATCAACTTGAAGAGTCTGTTGAAATCTACATATCCTCTGTCCATCAAATAGATAGCAGAAGGTTCTATGTAGAGATCATCAAGAGCTTTTACATCATTAACCGATGCAGAAGTCAAATAAACTGAGACTGGA
>ENA-UEPN01000398-UEPN01000398.1-human-gut-metagenome-genome-assembly--contig:-NODE-398-length-29760-cov-9.395647_pt1 | contig 29760 bp, 26 predicted proteins | sample MGYA00242897_ERZ507910 | MGnify/ENA primary metagenome ERZ507910 (study PRJEB26167, sample SAMN06115525) | human gut metagenome | host: Homo sapiens | place: China:Jiangxi | collected 2015-08-20...
CTGGTTTGGGACCAGTGGGTCGGAGGTTCGAATCCTCTCTCGCCGACCAATTTTGAACCCCGCTTCGGCGGGGTTTTTTGTTTTCTGATTTTCCCTTCTCAGCCTTTATTCCCGCGAATTACCTGATGTCTTAAAAAGTCCGAATACCTGGTTTTTGCAGTGCAATCGTGGCATGCCTTGTGCAATAATATGCGGGTAGATGCTCATTCCATCTCTTATGTTCGCCCTCTGGCCTCATAAACTCAGGAATGATGCAGAGCCGTTTACGGTGCTTATCGTCCACAGACAGATGTCGCGTAGCCTCATCAAACACCATGGACATAACGTTGAGTGAAGCACCCATTTATGTTGTCATACAGACCTGTTTAACGCCTGCTCCTTACCGAGCGGGCGTTTTTTTATGCATACACAAAATCCTTCGAGCTGCTTCTCGAATGATTTTGTGTATACGAGATGAAAAATATGTAGGCCCGGTAAGCGAAAGCGCCACCGGGCATTCAGGAGTTACTGCGGGGGATTGTTGTTCTGCAACGTCAACATCAGGCCATCACGACGCATGGTGGCGGCTTCTTCCGGTTGATGCAGTCTGTCCAGCGCGTCAGCAAGCCAGGCGTAGTCATAGGCATCCGGGCGCTGTTTGAGAGCGGCACGGAAGGCGAGCGTGGCTTCCTGCCATTCCCCATGCTTCATTAACGACTGACCCAGCGTACTCCACAGCAACGGGCGATCGCCCACGGCTTTAATCTGCTGGCGCAACACTTTCTCTATCTGTTCCGGATTATTGGTTTTCAGACGCGGGATCGGTAGCACCAGGCGGTCATCGTACTGACGTTTCAAACCATCAATGATGACCTGCTGCGCTGTATCGTGATCGTCACACTCAATCAGATGTTCAGCCATTGCTACCTGCAAAGCAACCTGATGACGGGTTTTACGGTTCTGGTTTTTCCACCATGCACGCAGCCCCTCGCTGCCCTGATCGGCGCGGACCTGATCCATCAAGCCAACCCATGCCTGTTGTTCCAGCATGGCGCGGTGCTCGTCATCACCCACATGCGCTTTTGCCATGGATGGGATGATATCCAGCAAGGAACTCCATGCGCCGGTGCGAATGTAGGCCTGCTCAGCCAGACGCAGCACTTCCGGATGACGTGGCGTTACTTCCAGCAGTTTGTCTATGCTGTGGCGTGCGGCGTGATTTTCATTACGCGCCAGTTGCAGGCGAACGCGAGCGATTTCTACCGGGATCGTATCATTTCCCGCCAGTTCGGCAGCACGCTCAAGGTGTTGGTTGGCGCGAGCTTCGTCACCGCGCTGCTGAGCCGCTTCTGCCGCCAGCAGGTAATTCACTACTGGCTGTTCTGCATGATCGGCATTTTTCGACATCAGCTTCTCAACCTGCTGATAGTCACCTTCTGCCAGTTTGAGCAGCGCCTGTTCGGTCTGCTTACGGGCGCGACGACGTTTACGACCCACAAACCACCCACGGGTATGTGCGCCGGTGCGGAAAATTCGGCGCAACAGCCATTCAATCGCAAACAGGACGACCATGGCGACGATCAGGATGATCACCAGGCCCGTCACACTGGTTTCGATATTGTAGTTATCCGTCTGGATCAACACGTAGCCCTGATGACCGGCTATCATCGGACCGACGACGATCCCGGCGATCAACAGCACAAAGAGCAACAATACTTTTAGCATCATTATTCTCCTTGCGGCGCGGTTGCCGGAGCGTCTGTCGAAGGCGCTGGCGCTGCTGCTACCGGTGCTGTGGCAGGTTGCGCCAGTAAATTACGTACGCGGGTCTGCATTAACTTGTCGAGAATAGCCTGACTCTGCAGCGTTTCCGGGACATCCATACTGATGCTTTGCTGGCTCAGTTGGTCTACTTCTTCAAGGAACGCTTTGGTCGCTGCATCGTCGGTGTCGTAGTAAGCACGCACCCATGTGGAGACATTTTCCAGCGCCTGGCGGTATGTCTCTTCCTGATGACGCGGCACGGCCTGTGCAGCTACTAACAGGCGGGAACGGATATTTTCACGTAAGTAAACGTCCTGGTTCGGTGCCAGCAGCGGTACGGCAGTTTCATCACGACGGCGCACGGTGATAAAGCTGTCCATAAAGTTCTGCCAGCTTTTTTGCAGATTGACGCGCCATTCGCTAATAGAGCTGGAAAGCTCGCTGCTGTCCGAGTCCATCGGTGAATCGTCGGTGTCGTTGTCGGCCAAACGCAGGTTATCGATCTGATTAGAGAGTTGATTCACTTTCAGGATAATGCCGTCATAGTCGACCTGAGTCACCGCGGAGAGGCTCGCGATATCGTCAGTAATCGCACGTCGCGCGGTAATTAAGCTCGGGTCGTTCATATCTGCCAGACTGGCATCGGCGCTTTTCAGCAGCGCCGCGGCGGTAGTGACGTCCTGATCGCTCCATAATTTGCGACCAGCCAGTTTCACCAGGAAATCAGCCTGCGCCAGCAGCCATGTTCCAGCATCGCTGCCGGAGATGGTGGCGACTTTTTGCTGGACTTCATCAAGCTGTTTGACCAGCGCGGCCTGCTGGCGAGTGGCTTCATCCAGCTGCGTTGCCTGCTGTTTAATAATACCTTCCAGCTCAGCTTTCTGGCTTTCCTGCGCTTTTTGCAGTGCCGTCAGCTGGTTCGCCAGCGCATCGCTGGTTGCCGTTTGTGTTGTTGCCTGTTGTTTCCCCCAGCCGTACAGCCCAACGCCTGCTGCCAGCGCAATAGCAATCGCCACAGCGCTCAGAATCAGCGCCGTGCTGTTCTTACTCTTTTTTTCAGTATTAACTGGCTGTGACGTGGTTTCCACGGCCTCCCTGGTCTCTTCAACCACGGCGGAGGATTTTTCTTGTTCCGTCATTATGGCATCCCATTATGAGAGTTATTGTAATGCGCGTAGTAGCGCATCGTTGTCGGCGTTATCAGCGACCTTAATATCTTGCCAGCCCAGTTCCCGGGCGAGGTGCGCCAGACGCTCACTGACGACCAGCAGCCGACAGCGTAGTAACCAGTGCTCACGATACCACTGTGGAATAAGCGTCCAGAGCTGTTGTAGCATCTCTCCGCTAGTGACGACCACCGTGGTTACGCCACGGGATTGCCAGCGCATCGCTTCTTCTGCACCATCGTAATATTTTGCACTGCGTTGATAACATTCACAAAAATCGACATCGGCTCCGCGTGCCGTCAGGGTTTCACCTATCAGCTCGCGGCCACCGTTGCCGCGTAATATAAGCGCGCGTTTTCCCGCAATATTTTGTAATTCAGGTAATTGTAGCAAGACTTCGCTAATTTCCCGATCCAGAGGGTAGTGAATATTGAAGCCGCTAACAGTATGCAGCGCCAGCGCCGTTGTACGGCCAATGGCAAAATATCGCGGAAGGGATGGCCAGCTTTTCTCTTGCTGCTGAAGCTCGGCATCTGCAAAGGTAACGGCGTGCTGCGAGAGGACGAAGACCAGATCGTTCTCCGTCAGCGCCGACAGTCGGGAAGCAAGCGTTGCCAGTTCCCGGCCAGGTGAAAACTCGATGAGCGGAAAACTCCAGGCCACCTGCCCCAGTGTGCGCAGACGGCTCACTAACTCTTCCCCTGCGGGAGACGGGCGGGTGACCAGAATACTCATGCGGGTGCTTCTCCGTTATAAACTTCAGCCAGAATGGCGCGCGCACCGTTCTCCAGCAGTTCTTCTGCCAGAGAGATGCCCATCTGTTCGGCATCCTGTGTGGCGCCGCGACGTTCTCCGCATACCATCTGTGAACCGTCTGGCGCGCCGACCAGCGCACGTAGCCAAATCTCACCGTCGATGATTTCGGCATAGCTACCAATAGGTACCTGACATCCCCCTTCCAGGCGGGTGTTCATGGCGCGTTCTGCTTTGACGCGTAGCGCCGTCTCTTCATGGTTGAGCGGCGCTAACAGCGCCTGAGTGCGCATATCATCCAGTCGACATTCTATGCCTACTGCGCCTTGTCCGACAGCGGGTAGGGAGACTTCCGGCGGCAGAGCGGTACGGACTCGCGACTCAAGACCTAAACGTTTTAATCCAGCGACCGCCAGAATAATGGCGTCATAATCGCCGTTATCCAGTTTGCTGAGGCGCGTGCCTACGTTGCCGCGCAGCGAACGGATGACGAGATCCGGGCGACGCTTCGCCAACTGGCACTGGCGACGCAAACTGGATGTCCCAACGATGCTGCCTGCGGGGAGTTCATCCAGCGTGTTGTACTTATTTGAGACGAAAGCATCACGCGGATCCTCTCGCTCGCAAATGGTGACCAGTCCAAGACCGTCAGGGAATTCAACCGGCACATCCTTCATGGAATGCACGGCGATATCGGCGCGTTTTTCCAGCAGCGCGACTTCCAGCTCTTTAACAAACAACCCTTTCCCTCCGACTTTCGCCAGCGGGGTATCAAGGATCACATCGCCACGGGTTACCATAGGAACCAGTTCCACGATCAGACCTGGGTGGTTTGCCATTAAGGCGTCTTTGACATAATGTGCCTGCCAGAGCGCAAGGGGGCTTTGGCGTGTGGCAATTCTCAAAACATTGTCTAACATGCTTGTTACCGTCATTATCAATCATTGACCATCCTAACATCCTTATCAAAGGGATGTCAGCGTTACGCTCAAACGTAAGTGAGAGGAAAGGCGCTGCATCATCACTGTCAGTGAATAATGACGAGAAAAACCTCCCGACCGTATGAAGGAATTTACACGTAACGAACGGTGCTACACTGGTATGTAGCGCATCTTTCTTTACGGTCAATGAGCAAGGTGTTAAATTGATCACGTTTTAGACCATTTTTTCATCTGTAACTAATAAAAGTGCAGGGGAAAAAGGTAACGGTTATTTTTGACATACGGTTTATCCGGACTGATGACGAGGGTGGTGAGCGTTTGCGCCGCCGCTATCGACGCCATGACGGATGCAACATCAGGCGATACGTCTTGTACCTCTATATTGAGACTCTGAAACAGAGACTGGATGCCATAAATCAACTGCGTGTGGATCGCGCGCTTGCTGCCATGGGACCTGCTTTCCAGCAGGTATACAGTCTGCTGCCGACATTATTGCACTACCATCATCCGCTGATGCCGGGTTACCTTGATGGTAACGTTCCCAAAGGCATATGCCTTTACACGCCTGATGAAACCCAACGCCACTACCTGAACGAACTGGAACTGTACCGCGGTATGTCGCCGCAGGACCCGCCGAAGGGCGAACTGCCGATCACCGGCGTTTACTCGATGGGCAGTACCTCTTCGGTAGGGCAAAGTTGTTCGTCTGACCTTGATATCTGGGTCTGCCATCAATCCTGGCTGGATAGCGAAGAGCGCCAGCTGCTGCAGCGTAAATGTAGCCTGCTGGAAAGCTGGGCGGCCTCGTTGGGCGTGGAAGTCAGTTTCTTCCTGATTGACGAAAACCGTTTCCGTCACAATGAAAGCGGCAGTCTGGGTGGTGAAGACTGTGGCTCGACGCAGCATATCCTGTTGCTGGATGAATTCTATCGCACCGCTGTGCGCCTCGCGGGTAAACGTATTCTGTGGAATATGGTGCCGGGCGACGAAGAAGAGCACTACGACGATTACGTCATGACGCTCTACGCACAGGGGGTGTTAACGCCAAACGAATGGCTGGATCTCGGCGGACTCAGTTCGCTTTCCGCCGAAGAGTACTTTGGCGCCAGCCTCTGGCAGTTGTACAAGAGTATCGACTCCCCGTACAAAGCGGTGCTGAAAACGCTGTTGCTGGAAGCCTATTCCTGGGAATATCCCAACCCACGCCTGTTGGCGAAAGACATTAAACAGCGCTTGCATGATGGCGAGATCGTCTCTTTTGGTCTCGACCCTTACTGCATGATGCTGGAGCGCGTTACTGAGTACCTCACGGCGATCGAAGATCCGACGCGCCTGGATTTAGTACGTCGATGTTTCTACTTAAAAGTGTGCGAGAAACTGAGCCGTGAGCGCGCCTGCGTGGGCTGGCGTCGTGAAGTATTAAGTCAGTTAGTGAAAGAGTGGGGCTGGGATGACACTCGTCTGACCATGCTGGATAACCGCGCTAACTGGAAGATTGACCAGGTACGTGAAGCGCATAACGAACTGCTCGATGCGATGATGCAGAGCTATCGTAACCTGATCCGCTTTGCGCGGCGCAATAACCTCAGCGTCAGCGCCAGTCCGCAGGATATCGGTGTGCTGACCCGTAAGCTGTATGCTGCGTTTGAAGCGTTGCCGGGTAAGGTCACGCTGGTGAACCCGCAGATATCTCCGGATCTCTCGGAACCGAATCTGACCTTTATCCATGTACCGCCGGGTCGTGCCAACCGTTCGGGTTGGTATCTCTACAACCGCGCGCCTAACATGGACTCGATCATCAGCCATCAGCCGCTGGAATATAACCGCTATCTCAACAAGCTGGTGGCGTGGGCCTGGTTCAATGGCCTGCTGACCTCGCGTACGCATTTGTTTATTAAGGGCAACGGCATTGTTGATTTGCCGAAGCTGCAGGAAATGGTCGCCGACGTGTCGCACCACTTCCCACTGCGACTGCCTGCGCCAACGCCGAAAGCGCTCTATAGCCCATGCGAAATTCGCCATCTGGCGATTATCGTTAACCTCGAATATGACCCGACGGCAGCGTTTCGCAATCAGGTGGTGCATTTTGATTTCCGTAAGCTGGACGTCTTCAGTTTTGGTGAAGAGCAAAAATGCCTGGTGGGTAGCGTAGACCTGCTGTACCGCAACTCGTGGAATGAGGTGCGTACGCTGCACTTCAACGGCGAGCAGGCGATGATTGAAGCGTTAAAAACGATTCTGGGCAAAATGCACCAGGATGCCGCGCCGCCAGATAGCGTCGAGGTTTTCTGCTATAGCCAGCATCTGCGCGGTTTAATTCGCACCCGCGTTCAGCAACTGGTGTCTGAGTGCATCGAATTACGCCTCTCCAGCACCCGTCAGGAAACCGGACGTTTCAAAGCGCTGCGTGTTTCCGGCCAGACGTGGGGGCTGTTCTTCGAGCGCCTGAACGTTTCGGTACAGAAGCTGGAAAATGCGATTGAATTCTATGGCGCGATTTCACATAACAAACTGCACGGGCTTTCCGTCCAGGTTGAGACCAACCATGTGAAACTGCCGTCGGTGGTAGACGGTTTTGCCAGTGAAGGGATTATTCAGTTCTTTTTCGAAGAAACGGGTGATGAGCAGGGCTTTAATATCTACATTCTGGACGAAAGCAATCGGGCTGAGGTGTATCACCACTGCGAAGGTAGTAAAGAGGAACTGGTACGCGACGTCAGCCGTTTCTACTCATCGTCGCACGATCGTTTTACCTACGGCTCCAGCTTCATCAACTTTAACCTGCCGCAGTTCTATCAGATTGTGAAAACCGACGGGCGCGCGCAGGTGATTCCGTTCCGCACCCAGCCGATTAGCGCTGTTCCGCCCGTCAATCAGGACAACGACGCGCCGCAGTTGCAGCAGTATTTCTCTTAAGCATAGTGCCGGATGGCGGTGTAAACACCTTATCCGGCCTCCAAATGCGCGAGATACTCAGGCCGGATAAGCGAAGCGCATCCGGCAATCACACTTAGCGGAAGCTCACCTCTTCACCCGCCTGCTGCGTTGCCGCCTGTTCCAGCAGATCCCAGAACGTTTCGCCGCTTCGGTCGCAGATCCACTCGTCGCCTTTCAGGTCAAAGTGGTAGCCGCCCTGTTTGGTCGCCAGCCATACCTGGTGCAGCGGCTCCTGACGGTTAATGATAATTTTGCTGCCGTTTTCGAAACTGATGGTCAGAACGCCGCCGTTGATCTCACAATCAATATCGCTGTCGCCATCCCAGTCATCCAGACGTTCTTCAATGGTCATCCACAGGGTGTCAGCAAGGCGATGAAATTCACTGTCGTTCATTGTCGTTTCTCGTTTTTTTGTGATAGCGGCAGTATAAAGGGAAGCGCTAACCTCAAAACAGCGTTACGGCATTATTTTTTGCATTCACTGGCCTTTGTGATGATGATGATGTCTTCATTGCTGGTGAACATATTCTGATCCAGGTTGCGCGTTTCTCCCGGACATGGAGAGGCGGTGCGATAAAGCTGGTCGCCAATCCATGTATAAACATAAGCATTATCGTAAGCGAAACGCTCAGTGATTTTTAGCGACCCGTTGAGGCCAAAGACCTGAATGTCCTGATGTTGTTGGTGACCACGCATAAAATAGCCGTGCTCTTTTCCTGCGTTAATTTTCTGGTTCAGGAAAGGGGCAACGGTATCCAGTTCCAGTATTTCCATCTGGTCTTCGCCGAAAGGCGATAGCTTCACAATATACAGCTGATTTTTATATTGCGCGATGCGAGCGTTAACTCGCTTGAATTGGCCGGGATCAATGTTGGGAATAGTTTGCCAGTTGCTCCACTGGGCGTCGGGTGAGAGCGCTTTGCGCCAGCGAACCACTGTTTTGCCGATATCAAAGGAATCATCATTCGTTTCCGGCGGTATTTGCGCGGTTTCCTCGCCGGGAACTCGTGGTATCCCTGTCGGGATAAATACGCCATTTTGTAACAAATCGCCATCCAGATCCCCGCCGTTAAACTCGGCCCAGTAGCCATATCCGGATTGTTGTTTTTGCCATTTTACGCGTACGGCTTTGGGGTTGGGCGTAGGGTAACGCCAGAGTTGTTGGCCATCAAAGGCGTAGACATAGCGATCGTCGCGGGCGTACCACTTTTTGTCATGCGGGCTGTCGCCAAGATGCGCTTCTCGCTCATCAGGAGCGTGATAATCCAGTAAAATCAACGGGCCTGCGGACTCGAATACCTGTAGCCCATCCTGCTCTTCACCATCAACATATGACTTGTTGAGCAGGTAGCCATGATGTCTGCCAGCGTTAAATCGCTTATCAATAATCAGATTAGGGTTGTCCAGCGTTATTACATCAAGCCTGTTTTCGCCGAACTCCGTTTTTCTGATGGCATACAGCTTGTCCTGATATTGCGCCACAGTGCTGCTGAGCGGATGGAACTGTTCCGGATCAAGATGGGGAATTTCTTCCTGCTGGCAATCCGGGCCTTTACGCCACAAAACCTGCGTTTCCAGCAGACTAAACGCCGCGCAGTGTTTTTCCGGGTGCGCAAGCCTGTCCAGGTTATCCTGATTGAGGACGTGACGGAACTGACCGTTTTTGTCGCGCCAGGTCAGCAATGCGTCGGGTATCCAGCGCACGACGGTGAAGGTATCCGGGTTGGCATTCAACTGTTCACCGTTGATCATAATTTTTGTGCGGGTACGGCTTAGCGTATCCCAGGGTCCGAAAGATACGGCGACGCAGGGGTTAAATGCGGAGGAAAAGTTTCCATGCCGATACCAGGGTTTTTGCGCCAGTACGGTAAAACTGTCGGGATCGACGAGGCGATGTCCGTTGACATACAGGTAGCGATCGTCGCGTAAAATCAACCCCAGCCAGTCAGGTTGCCATGCGCCGTCGAATGTTATTTTACGCAGCGTTTTGATATCGGCATGATTTTCACCGTGGTTATCATCCGTGCGCTCGCCTTTGTAATAGAGGCTGTTTTTATCAGCAGCAAGGTCACCCCAGACCCGGAATGAGGCCACGTCGAGAGGTGGAGTACCTGGCGGGTTTTGCACAACCTTGCCAGCATAGAGGACATAGCGACCATCACTGTGGTACGAATAATGGGGAAACCAGGCCTGCGCGCCCTCATAGAGGTAGTCAGTCGTCAGATCCGTTAGTGGAGGTTCTTTTTCCCCGTCTTCCTGCATTGTTGGGTCAATTAACAAATCGGGTAACCGACGCAGGCGCTTGTAATTCACTCCAGGGAGCGAAAGATTAGTTTCTTCGTAGGGACGCAGGTATATCACGCCGTTTTCGTGCCTTTGGTAAATATTGTGTTCTGGTTCGTCCAGCCGACATCCCCATGCAGGTGAAAGTAAAAGAGAAAGAGACAAAAGACAAAATATGTTGCGATTTTGCATAAAGCCATCCAGGCGAGTAACTCCACTTAGAAAGCCCTCAGCAAACCATATTCCCTGACCTGAATACGTTACAATCATGACGATCCGCTGTTTTTCAGACTCCATAAAGGTATGCTAAACGCTTGCTTTTACGCCTTCTCCTGCGATGATAGAAAACAGAAAGCATGAACTTTACAGGCCATCAATAATGAAAAACGTGTTAAAGCCACTCGCTGTCATTTTTACTCTGTTCAGCCTGACGGGCTGTGGGCTAAAAGGCCCGCTCTATTTCCCACCAGCTGATAAAACCGCGCCGCCTCCGACCAAGAGCGTTCAGCCGCAATCGCAATCCACCACGCCTGAGAAAAACGATCGTGGGATTAGTGATGGGCCTTCTCAGGTGAATTACTAACGGCAGGAATAGATTTTACATTTCTGTACCCGCGTGAACGGAGTGAATGATGCAATTCTCTAAAATGCATGGCCTTGGCAACGATTTTATGGTCGTCGACGCGGTAACGCAGAATGTCTTTTTCTCACCAGAGCTGATCCGCCGCCTGGCCGACAGACATCTCGGCGTTGGATTTGATCAACTGCTGGTGGTTGAACCTCCGTATGATCCGGAGCTGGATTTCCACTACCGTATTTTTAATGCCGACGGCAGTGAAGTGTCACAGTGCGGCAATGGCGCCCGCTGTTTTGCCCGTTTTGTTCGCCTGAAAGGGCTGACCAATAAGCGCGATATTCGCGTCAGTACAGCGAATGGTCGTATGGTATTAACCGTAACCGACGACGAGCTGGTGCGGGTGAATATGGGCGAACCCAATTTTGAACCCTCGCAGGTTCCTTTTCGCGCTAACAAAGCAGAGAAGACCTATATTATGCGCGCGGCCGAACAGACAGTATTGTGCGGCGTGGTTTCAATGGGGAACCCGCACTGCGTGATTCAGGTTGATGATGTTGATACGGCCACGGTAGAAACACTGGGACCGGTTCTGGAAAGCCATGAACGCTTCCCTGAACGCGCCAACATCGGATTTATGCAGGTGGTAAAACGTGAGCATATCCGACTGCGCGTCTATGAGCGCGGCGCGGGTGAAACGCAGGCCTGCGGCAGCGGTGCATGCGCCGCCGTTGCAGTCGGTATCCAGCAGGGGCTGCTGGCAGAAGAAGTGAGGGTGGAATTACCGGGCGGTCGACTTGATATCGCCTGGAAAGGTCCGGGTCATCCGCTGTATATGACTGGCCCGGCGGCACATGTCTACGACGGATTTATTCACTTATGAAGCAACCAGGGGAAGAACTACAGGAAACGCTCATGGAGCTCGACGATCGGGCGGTCGTCGATTATCTGCAACGTAATCCTGAGTTTTTTATCCGTAATGCCCAGGCTGTTGAAGCGATGCGAGTTCCGCACCCAGTGCGGGGCACGGTCTCTTTAGTGGAATGGCATATGGCGCGGGCGCGTAATCATATTAACGTGCTGGAAGAGAACATGGCGCTGTTGATGGAACAGGCCAACGCCAATGAAAGCCTGTTCTATCGTCTGTTAAATCTGCAAGGACGTCTGGTGGCGGCCAGCAGCCTTGACGATATGCTGATGCGCTTGCATCGCTGGGCGCGTGAGTTAGGGCTGGCCGGAGCGACGGTTCGTCTGTTCCCGGATCGCTGGCGACTAGGCGCGCCCTCAAAATTCACCCATCTGGCATTAAGCCGTCAGGCTTTTGAACCGTTGCGTATCCAGCGTTTGGGCCAGTCGCAGCACTATCTTGGGCCGCTCAATGGTCCTGAATTGCTGGTCATGATGCCGGAGGCGAAAGCCATAGGCTCAGTCGCGATGTCGATGCTCGGGCAGGATGGATCCCTTGGCGTGATGCTGTTTAGCAGTCGTGATGTTAATCATTACCAGCAGGGGCAAGGCACGCAATTGCTGCAGGAAATCTCGCTGATGTTGCCGGAGCTGCTAGAGCGCTGGATTGAACGCGTATGACCGATTCACCCCTTTCTCAGGATGTGGCGCGCTTTTTGCGCTATCTGGGCGTTGAGCGTCAGCTTAGCCCGATCACCTTGCTTAATTATCAGCGTCAGCTTGATGCCATCATTGCGTTAGCCGGAGAGACCGGTCTGCAAAGCTGGCAACAATGTGATGCGCTCATGGTCCGCAGTTTTGCTGTTCGCAGCCGTCGTAAAGGACTGGGGCCGGCGAGTCTGGCACTGCGTCTCTCCGCGTTACGCAGTTTCTTCGACTGGCTGGTTAATCAGGGCGAACTGAAAGCCAATCCGGCAAAAAGCGTTTCCGCGCCGAAAGCACCGCGTCATCTGCCTAAAAATATCGATGTCGACGACGTTAATCGTCTGCTGGATATCGATCTCAACGACCCCCTTGCCGTGCGTGATAGAGCGATGCTGGAAGTGATGTACGGCGCGGGTCTGCGTTTATCTGAACTGGTTGGGCTGGATATTAAACATCTCGATCTCGACACCGGCGAAGTGTGGGTGATGGGTAAGGGCAGTAAAGAGCGTCGCCTGCCGATTGGCCGCAATGCGGTGGCGTGGATTGAGCACTGGCTGGATCTACGCGGACTCTTTGGCTGCGATGACGATGCGCTATTTCTGTCAAAACTGGGCAAACGCATCTCGGCGCGTAACGTGCAGAAACGCTTTGCTGAATGGGGTATCAAGCAGGGGCTGAACAGCCACGTACATCCCCACAAATTACGCCACTCCTTTGCGACGCATATGCTGGAGTCGAGCGGCGATCTGCGCGGAGTGCAGGAGTTATTGGGTCATGCCAATCTCTCCACAACTCAAATCTATACCCATCTTGATTTTCAACACCTGGCTTCAGTGTACGATGCGGCGCATCCGCGCGCCAAACGGGGGAAATAATGCGTTTTTACCGGCCTTTGGGGCGCATTTCTGCGCTCACCTTTGACCTTGATGACACCCTTTACGATAACCGTCCCGTTATCACACGCACCGAGCAGGAAGCGCTCGCGTTTGTACAGAATTACCATCCGGCGTTGAATTCGCTGCAAAATAGCGACCTACAGCGCTTGCGTCAGGCCGTTCGTGACGCCGAGCCGGAAATCTATCACGATGTTACCCAATGGCGTCACCGGGCCGTAGAACGCGCTATGCTGGAGGCGGGTTTGTCAGCGGCAGAAGCCAGAATGGGGGCGAATGCGGCGATGATGAATTTTGCCAAATGGCGTAGCCGCATTGAAGTCCCACAGACGACGCATGACACGCTGAAAGCGCTGGCTCGCAAATGGCCGCTGGTGGCGATCACCAACGGTAACGCGCAGCCGGAACTGTTTGGCCTGGGTGATTACTTTGAGTTTGTGCTGCGCGCCGGTCCCGACGGACGATCAAAACCGTTCAGCGACATGTACACGCTGGCGGCGGAAAAACTGAAAATGCCTGTGGGCGAGATCCTGCATGTGGGTGATGACCTGACGACAGACGTCGCGGGCGCTATCCGTTGTGGTATGCAGGCCTGCTGGATCAAACCGGAAAATGCCGACCTGATGCACACCGCTGACAGCCGTTTGCTGCCGCATATCGAAATTTCACAGTTGGCATCTCTGACCTCGCTGATATAATCACCAACAACTCTGTATAAATTCCCAGGGGTCCGGCTGGGCCCTGTTGATTCCGGCGGTGCCAATGGACGTTTCTTACCTGCTCGATAGCCTCAATGACGAACAGCGCCAGGCTGTGGCCGCGCCACGCAGCAACATGTTGGTTCTGGCAGGTGCGGGGAGTGGTAAAACGCGCGTGCTGGTGCACCGTATCGCCTGGTTACTGACGGTAGAGAACAACTCGCCGTATTCGATTATGGCGGTAACCTTTACCAACAAAGCGGCAGCGGAAATGCGCCACCGTATTGGTCAGATCATGGGAACCAGCCAGGGCGGTATGTGGGTGGGGACGTTCCACGGTCTGGCGCACCGTCTGCTGCGCGCGCACCATATGGATGCCAACCTGCCGCAGGATTTCCAGATCCTCGACAGCGAAGACCAACTGCGTCTGCTCAAGCGCCTGATCAAGGCGATGAACCTGGATGAGAAGCATTGGCCGCCGCGTCAGGCGATGTGGTTTATCAATAGTCAGAAAGACGAAGGGCTGCGCCCGCACCATCTGCAGAGCTATGGCAACCCGGTTGAGCAAACCTGGCAGAAAGTGTATCAGGCTTACCAGGAAGCGTGTGATCGCGCCGGGCTGGTGGATTTCGCCGAGCTGCTACTGCGCGCCCATGAACTGTGGCTCAACAAGCCGCATATCCTGCAGCACTATCGCGAACGCTTTACCAATATCCTGGTGGACGAATTTCAGGATACCAACAACATTCAATACGCCTGGATCCGCCTGCTGGCGGGCGATACCGGTAAAGTGATGATCGTGGGTGATGACGACCAGTCGATCTACGGCTGGCGCGGGGCGCAGGTGGAAAACATCCAGCGCTTCCTAACCGATTTCCCGGGCGCAGAAACCATTCGTCTGGAGCAGAATTACCGCTCGACCAACAATATCCTCAGCGCAGCTAACGCCCTGATTGAGAACAACAACGGGCGTCTGGGTAAAAAGCTGTGGACCGACGGTGTCGACGGTGAACCGATCTCGCTTTACTGCGCGTTCAACGAACTTGATGAAGCGCGTTTTGTGGTTAACCGCATCAAGACCTGGCAGGACAACGGCGGCGCGCTTGAACAATGCGCTATTCTGTACCGCAGCAACGCCCAGTCGCGCGTACTGGAAGAGGCGTTGTTACAGGCCAGCATGCCGTATCGGATTTATGGCGGGATGCGCTTCTTCGAACGCCAGGAAATCAAAGATGCGCTCTCTTACCTGCGCCTGATCGCTAATCGCAATGACGACGCCGCATTTGAGCGCGTGGTGAATACACCGACCCGCGGGATTGGCGATCGTACTTTAGATGTGGTGCGTCAGACCTCCCGTGACCGCCAGCTAACGTTGTGGCAGGCTTGTCGTGAGCTGTTGCAGGAAAAAGCCCTCGCGGGGCGCGCTGCCAGCGCCTTACAGCGTTTTATGGAGCTGATTGACGCACTGGCCCAGGAGACCGCCGATATGCCGCTGCACGTGCAAACTGACCGGGTGATTAAAGACTCCGGCCTGCGCATGATGTACGAGCAGGAAAAAGGCGAGAAGGGCCAGACGCGTATCGAAAACTTAGACGAACTGGTGACGGCAACGCGCCAGTTTAGCTACAACGAGGAAGATGAAGACTTAATGCCGTTGCAGGCGTTCCTGTCTCACGCCGCGCTGGAGGCGGGCGAAGGGCAGGCGGATACCTGGCAGGATGCGGTTCAGCTGATGACCCTGCACTCGGCGAAAGGTCTGGAGTTCCCGCAGGTGTTTATCGTCGGCATGGAAGAAGGCATGTTCCCCAGCCAGATGTCGCTGGACGAAGGCGGACGTCTCGAAGAGGAACGCCGCCTGGCCTACGTCGGCGTGACCCGCGCGATGCAAAAGCTGACGCTGACCTACGCCGAAACGCGTCGTCTGTACGGCAAAGAGGTTTACCATCGCCCGTCGCGCTTTATTGGTGAACTGCCGGAAGCGTGTGTTGAAGAGGTACGTCTGCGCGCCACGGTCAGCCGCCCGGTAAGCCATCAGCGAATGGGCACGCCAATGGCGGAAAACGATACCGGCTATAAGCTTGGCCAGCGCGTACGCCATGCCAAGTTTGGCGAGGGCACCATTGTCAATCTGGAAGGCAGCGGCGAGCACAGTCGTTTGCAGGTCGCGTTCCAGGGGCAGGGGATCAAATGGCTGGTGGCGGCCTATGCCCGACTGGAAACGGTATAACTTTCAGAAAAATATCATTATTTTGTAACGATCTGCTAGCCTTACTGATGAGCAGGTAATTTATCCAGGCTAGCGTTTCGTTGCGTGTTGACGTCAAAATTTTGCTGGCGTAACATGCGCGCACGATTACGCTAAGAGGACATTCGCCTTGGACACACCCAGTAGATACTGGCTCATTATCCTGTCATCCAGGATCAACTCCTAAGGCTATCCCTTTTTGCTGATAGCCTTCGCGGTTGTCAGCGACCTTCTGTTTTTCCCGTCGCGCTGAGTCAGGCTGTTTAATGGTCTGAAACCCAATTTGTTTCTGTGTGCCCTCCGAACTGTCCGATAATTTTTTGCATTGGGAGTCCCGGTCATGCTGAGCGCATTTCAACTGGAAAACAATCGTTTAACTCGCCTTGAGGCAGACGAGATCGAGCACCTGGCCAGTTCGGTTTGGGTCGATTTAGTCGAGCCGGATGACGAAGAACGAAACCGTGTGCAAAAGGACTTGGGCCAGAATCTGGCTACGCGCCCTGAACTGGAAGACATCGAAGCATCCGCGCGTTTTTTTGAAGACGAAGACGGTCTGCACATTCACTCCTTCTTCTTTTATGAAGATGCCGACGATCACGCGGGTAACTCAACCGTCGCATTTACTATTCGCGAAGGCCGTCTGTTTACCCTGCGTGAGCGCGAATTGCCGGCCTTTCGCCTGTACCGCATGCGTGCGCGTAACCAGGCTATGGTGGATGGCAATGCCTACGAGCTGTTGCTCGACCTGTTCGAAACCAAAATTGAACAGCTGGCGGATGAGATCGAAAACATCTACAGCGACCTGGAAAAACTCAGCCGTGTGATCATGGAAGGGCGTCAGGGCGATGAATATGACGAAGCGCTGTCGACGCTGGCGGAACTGGAAGATATCGGCTGGAAGGTACGCTTGTGTCTGATGGATACCCAACGCGCACTGAACTTCCTGGTGCGTAAAGCGCGGTTGCCGGGCAGTCAGCTGGAGCAGGCGCGTGAGATCCTGCGCGATATCGAATCTCTGCTGCCGCACAATGAATCGCTGTTCCAGAAGGTTAACTTCCTGATGCAGGCGGCGATGGGTTTTATCAACATCGAGCAGAACCGCATCATCAAGATCTTCTCGGTGGTTTCTGTGGTGTTCCTGCCGCCGACGCTGGTGGCGTCCAGCTATGGGATGAACTTTGAGTTCATGCCGGAACTGCACTGGAGCTTTGGTTATCCTGGGGCGATTGTCTTTATGATGCTCGCCGGTCTGGCGCCGTATCTGTACTTTAAGCGCAAGAACTGGCTGTAATGGCGGTGACTTATCCGGCCTACGGTGATGTGCTTTTGTAGGCCGGATAAGCGAAGCGCCATCCGGCAATCCCCTAGCTCCGACGAACCCGTCGTTGCGTATAAATCGCATCCATCACGAAAATCGCCAGCGCGACCCAGATAAACGCGAAAGTGACCATCTTGTCCGCACCCGGTACTTCACCGTAGAACGTTACCGCCAGCAGGAACATCAGCGTAGGGCCAATGTACTGGAAAAAACCCAGCGTCGACAGACGCAGGCGGGTTGCCGCGCCGGTAAAGCACAGCAGCGGAATGGTGGTCACGACACCCGCAGCAATCAGCAGCAAATTGAGCGACATCGGGTTTTGCCCCATATGGCTGGTTGGGCTGTCGGCAATGCCAAACAGATAGATGGCTGCAACGGGTAAAAGCCACAGGGTTTCGATCAGCATGCCGGTTTGTGCTTCGACCGCAATCTTCTTGCGCACCAGGCCATAGAACGCAAAGCTGAACGCCAGTCCCAGCGCGATGATTGGCAGCGATCCGAAGGTCCACAGCTGTACCAGCACGCCGCATGCGGCTAACAGTACCGCCAGCCACTGCATGCGACGAAAGCGTTCGCCGAGGAAAAGCATTCCCAGCACAATATTCACCAGCGGGTTAATAAAATAGCCGAGGCTGGCTTCCAGCATATGGTGATTATTGACCGCCCAAATGAACAGCAGCCAGTTTCCGCCGATGAGCACCGCCGAGAGCGCCAGCAGGAAGATCTTCTTTGGCGTTTGGAGCAGCGTTTTGACACCCGACCATTGGCGGCTGATGCTCATCAGCACCACCATGAAGAAAAATGACCAGATGACACGGTGCGTCAGGATCTCATCCGCCGGGACATAGTAAATCAGCTTGAAGTAGGCAGGTGCGATACCCCAAATAAAATAAGCAGCAAGAGCGAGTAACACGCCCTGCCGCGTTTGTTTAGCATCCATCGGGAAAACTCATTGCAGAAATGTAACAGCAGTTTACCTTTTTTTGGCTGCTTACCCCACCATATAAGTGGCGGTTGCGCTGGCAATATAAAGCTGTTCTTCGTTATGCAGTTCCACGCGTGCCACGGCGACTTTATTACCCGCCCGCAGCAGGCTGCTGGTGGCGGTAAAGCGATTCCCTCTCCCTGGACGCAGGTAATCAACGCGCAAATCGATGGTTCCCATGCGTGACATCCGCTGACGCAGTTCGTCCTCACTGATCGTCTCATGGCGGGTTAGCGTACTGCCAACGCACACCAGTCCGGCGGCGACGTCCAGCGCCGAGGCGATCACGCCGCCATGCAAAATGCTTTGCGCCCAGTTGCCGACCATCATCGGTTGGTTATTAAAGGCTAATTGAGCAAATTCTTTCTCATAGCGTTCAAGCTCCAGTCCCAGCGCCCGGTTAAACGGCATATGATAGACAAACATTTCACCCACTAACTTCAGCGCTTCCTCAGCAGTAAGTACGGCAGACATATGATCCCTACATCTTAATAGTTAATGGAATGTTGATATTATGCTTATTATTTGTTGTTTTCTACTTTAGGACGGGATAACTAACGAGGAACTCGCTAAGTATGTAGAATACTTGCCAGATAATTATACAATTCATCAATATTTTGGTTCAGGAGAACAGTACCGATGCGGGCGATTTTGGGATGGTTACTACCAGCAGTCATGCTGCCGTTGACCGCGTATGCGCAGGAAGCGACAGTGAAAGAGATTCATGATGCACCGGCGGTTCGTGGCAGTATTATCGCCAACATGCTGCAGGAACATGACAACCCTTTCACGCTTTATCCTTATGACACTAACTATCTTATCTACACCAATACCAGCGACATGAACAAAGAGGCGATCAGCAGCTATAGCTGGTCCGAAAATGCGCGCAAAGATGAGGTTAAGTTTCAGCTAAGCCTGGCGTTTCCGCTGTGGCGCGGGATATTAGGCCCAAATTCGGTACTCGGCGGCTCCTATACCCAGAAATCCTGGTGGCAGCTTTCTAACAGTGAAGAGTCTTCACCGTTTCGCGAAACCAACTACGAACCGCAATTGTTCCTCGGTTTCGCCACCGACTACCGCTTTGCCGGTTGGACGCTTCGTGATGTCGAAATGGGCTATAACCATGATTCCAACGGCCGCTCCGATCCCACTTCACGTAGCTGGAACCGTCTTTATACTCGCCTGATGGCTGAAAACGGTAACTGGCTGGTGGAAGTTAAGCCGTGGTACGTCATCGGCAGCACTGATGATAACCCGGATATCACAAAATATATGGGCTACTATCAGCTCAAACTGGGTTATCACCTCGGTGACGCCGTCTTAAGTGCGAAAGGTCAGTACAACTGGAATACCGGTTACGGCGGCGCTGAGTTGGGTGTCAGTTACCCCATTACGAAGCATGTGCGTCTTTACACCCAGGTTTACAGCGGTTACGGCGAATCGCTGATTGACTATAACTTCAATCAGACCCGTGTTGGTGTGGGCGTGATGCTCAACGATATCTTCTGATAAGTATTGAGAGTATTTTAATCATTGCAGTTTCTCTCTCAGGCGCTGAAAATAGCGCCTGTTTTTATTTCAGGCTAATGGGGTTAATGTGGCGCAGGCGGAAGTGTTGAATCTGGAAATGGGCGCTAAACAGGTTTTGCAAGAAACCTTTGGCTACCAACAGTTTCGCCCTGGTCAGGAAGAAATCATTGATACCGTGCTCTCTGGTCGCGACTGCCTGGTCGTTATGCCGACCGGCGGCGGTAAATCCCTGTGCTATCAAATTCCCGCATTATTGCTAAACGGACTCACCGTTGTTGTTTCTCCGCTGATTTCCTTGATGAAGGATCAGGTCGATCAACTGCTGGCCAACGGCGTGGCGGCGGCGTGCCTTAACTCTACTCAAAGTCGTGAGCAGCAGCTTGAGGTGATGGCAGGCTGTCGTACAGGACAGATTCGCTTACTGTACATTGCGCCCGAACGCCTGATGCTGGATAACTTCCTTGAGCATCTGGCGCACTGGAATCCGGTGCTGCTGGCGGTTGATGAAGCGCACTGTATTTCGCAGTGGGGGCATGATTTCCGCCCCGAATACGCGGCGCTGGGACAGTTGCGCCAACGTTTTCCAACCCTGCCGTTTGTGGCGCTGACCGCGACCGCGGATGAGACAACCCGGCTGGACATTGTGCGTCTGCTGGGACTCAACGACCCGTTAATTCAGATCAGCAGCTTTGACCGCCCGAACATTCGCTACATGTTGATGGAGAAGTTTAAGCCGCTCGATCAGCTGATGCGCTACGTGCAAGAGCAGCGCGGTAAGTCTGGCATTATCTACTGTAACAGTCGCGCTAAAGTCGAGGACACTGCCGCGCGTCTGCAAAGCCGTGGCATCAGCGCCGGGGCTTATCATGCCGGGTTGGAAAATGCCGTACGCGCCGAGGTGCAGGAGAAATTCCAGCGCGACGACCTGCAAATCGTGGTGGCGACCGTGGCGTTCGGTATGGGGATCAACAAACCTAACGTACGCTTCGTGGTGCATTTCGACATTCCGCGCAATATCGAATCCTATTACCAGGAAACCGGCCGCGCCGGGCGTGATGGTCTACCGGCGGAAGCGATGCTGTTTTACGATCCGGCTGATATGGCATGGCTACGCCGTTGCCTCGAAGAGAAACCCGCTGGGCAACTGCTGGATATCGAACGGCATAAGCTCAATGCGATGGGGGCATTTGCCGAGGCGCAAACCTGTCGTCGCCTGGTGCTACTGAACTATTTTGGCGAAGGGCGTCAGGAGCCGTGTGGTAACTGCGATATCTGTCTTGACCCGCCAAAACAGTACGACGGACTCATGGATGCGCGTAAAGCGCTGTCGACGATTTACCGTGTTAACCAACGCTTCGGCATGGGGTACGTCGTGGAAGTGCTGCGCGGAGCGAATAACCAGCGTATTCGCGAACTGGCCCATGACAAACTGCCGGTCTATGGCATTGGTCGCGAGCAAAGCCACGAACACTGGGTGAGCGTTATTCGCCAGCTTATTCACCTGGGCCTGGTGACGCAGAATATTGCTCATCACTCCGCGTTACAGTTAACCGAAGCCGCGCGTCCGGTGCTACGCGGTGACGTTCCACTACAGCTTGCCGTGCCGCGTATTGTGGCGCTGAAACCGCGCGCGATGCAGAAATCCTTCGGCGGCAACTATGACCGCAAACTGTTCGCCAAATTGCGTAAGCTGCGTAAAGCCATTGCCGATGAAGAGAACATCCCGCCGTACGTGGTGTTCAACGACGCTACGTTGATTGAAATGGCCGAACAAATGCCGGTTTCACCGAGTGAAATGCTGAGCGTCAACGGCGTGGGAATGCGTAAACTTGAGCGTTTTGGCAAAGAGTTTATGGCGCTTATTCGCGCACATGTTGATGGTGACGACGAAGAGTAGTCAGCCGGGCAAAAAAGTGCCAGGATGGTGACTCACTGAACTATTCCCCCGCGAGTCATTTTTATGTTAACGCTATTTTTCACCGTTGCGTTGGTGCATATCGTTGCGCTGATGAGCCCCGGTCCCGATTTCTTTTTTGTTTCTCAAACTGCGGTTAGCCGTTCGCGCAAAGAAGCGATGATGGGCGTGCTGGGTATTACCTGTGGCGTCATGGTCTGGGCTGGCGTGGCACTGCTCGGCCTGCATCTGATTATCGAAAAAATGGCCTGGCTGCACACCATTATTATGGTCGGTGGGGGTCTGTATCTGTGCTGGATGGGCTACCAGATGCTGCGCGGCGCGTTTAAAAAACAGGATGTTGCAGCTCCCACTCCGCAGGTGGAGCTGGCGCAGAGCGGACGCAGCTTTTTGAAAGGTCTGCTGACCAACCTGGCGAACCCTAAAGCCATTATCTATTTTGGCTCCGTCTTCTCATTGTTCGTTGGCGATAACGTGGGAACGGGCGCGCGTTGGGGGATTTTTGCTCTGATTATCGTGGAAACGCTGGCGTGGTTTACCGTGGTCGCCAGCCTGTTTGCGCTGCCGAAGATGCGTCGTGGCTATCAGCGCCTGGCGAAGTGGATTGACGGTTTTGCCGGGGCGCTGTTCGCGGGTTTCGGCATCCACCTGATTATTTCGCGCTAAGTTTGTTCCAGACCGGATAAGCGTTAGCGCGTCCGGCCCTGTTATCAGGCATGCCTTGCCGATGCCAGCAGGGCGCCTATCAGCATAAACAGCGAACCGAACACTTTGTTCAGCGCCTTCATTTGCTTTGGCCCTTTAATCCATCCTGCAATGCGCGTAGCCAGCGTCGCGTAACCGATCATCACAATGATATCGACCACGATGGTCGTAACGCCAAGCACCACGTACTGCATCAGTTGCGGTTCCTGCGGCAGGATAAACTGCGGGAACAGGGCGGCAAGAAAAACAATGCTCTTGGGGTTGGTCAGATTCACAAAGACCGCGCGTTTGAACAGGCGCCTGCGTGATTGTGTATTCGCCATGGTGTTCAGATCGATAGCGCCCGCAGCCCGCCATTGTTGAATACCCAGCCAAATCAGATAGGCCGCTCCCGCCCACTTCAGCACCTCAAATGCGATCACCGAACGTGAAAATAGCGCTCCCAGCCCCACGCCAACCAAAACGATATGAATGCCCAGCCCGGTCTGTAAACCTGCAATCGACGCGCTGGCACCGCGAAAACCATGGCTGATGGCGGTGGTCATAGTGTTGATTGCGCCAGAGCCTGGAGACAAGCTCAAAATAATAGAGGTCAGCAGGTAGGCGAACCACCATTCAAAGGTCATGAGAAACTCCCGGATTGTCTATTTTTATGCCACAATACGCTACTGCCGTTAGGTTGTATCAACGACGGCGAAAAAAACGATTTTACTTGGTCAGCGAGGCTGGATACCCGATGTTTCAGCAGCAAAAAGACTGGGAAACAAGAGAAAACGCGTTTGCTGCTTTTTCCATGGGGCCACTGACAGATTTCTGGCGTCAGCGGGAAGAAGCGGAATTTACGGGCGTGGATGATATCCCCGTACATTTTGTGCGTTTTCATGCAGAAAAAAACGATCGCGTCATCGTCGTCTGTCCTGGACGCATTGAAAGCTATGTGAAATACGCTGAACTGGCGTATGACCTGTTTCATTCTGGTTTTGACGTGCTCATTATCGATCACCGTGGTCAGGGGCGTTCCGGGCGAATGCTTTCGGATCCACATCGCGGTCATGTCGATAACTTTAATGACTATGTCGACGATTTAACCGCCTTCTGGCAGCAGGAGGTGCTACCCGGCCCGTGGAGAAAACGCTATATCCTGGCGCATTCAATGGGCGGGGCGATTGCCACGTTATTCCTGCAGCGCCACCCGAATCAGTGTGATGCCATCGCGCTTTGTGCACCGATGTTTGGTATTGTGATGCGCTTTCCCGACTGGATGGTGCGCCACATTCTGGACTGGGCTGAAGGGCATCCGCGGATCCGCGAAGGCTATGCGATGGGAACCGGGCGCTGGCGGGCGCTGCCGTTCGGTATGAATGCGTTAACCCATTGTCGACAGCGCTATCGGCGCAATCTACGCTTCTATGCTGATGAGCCGCGGTTGCGCGTTGGTGGTCCCACCTATCACTGGGTACGCGAAGGGATTCTGGCTGGTGAACAGGTTTTGGCTGGCGCTGGGGATGATGCGACGCCGACGCTGCTGATTCAGGCTGAAGAAGAACGTGTAGTGGATAACCGCATGCACGATCGTTTTTGTGAACTCCGCGCCGCAGCGGGCCATCCTGTAGAAGGAGGTCAGCCGCTTGTCATAAAAGGCGCGTACCATGAGATCCTTTTTGAAAAGGACGCCATGCGCTCAGTCGCGCTTAACGCTATTGTCGAATTTTTCGACTAACATAACTCATCTAGCGGAACCCGCTTTGCCTAGAGGTTTAATTTTCTTATGTATCAGGTTGTTGCGTCTGATTTAGACGGTACGCTGCTTTCCCCCGACCATACTCTGTCCCCCTATGCCAAAGAGACGCTGAAGTTATTGACCGCTCGCGGCGTTAACTTCGTGTTTGCGACTGGCCGTCATCATGTTGATGTGGGGCAAATTCGCGATAACCTCGGCATTAAAACCTACATGATCACGTCCAACGGCGCGCGGGTGCATGATTCTGACGGGAATCTGGTTTTTTCCCATAACCTGGATCGCGACATTGCCAGCGACCTGTTTGGCGTAGTGAATGCAAATCCGGACATCGTGACCAACGTTTATCGCGATGATGAATGGTTTATGAATCGCCATCGTCCGGACGAAATGCGCTTTTTCAAAGAAGCAGTGTTTAACTATTCCCTGTTTGAACCTGCGCTACTGGAGCCGGAAGGCGTCAGCAAAGTGTTCTTCACCACCGACTCTCACGAAAGACTGCTACCGCTGGAGCAGGCGATTAACGCCCGCTGGGGCGATCGCGTCAACGTCAGCTTCTCTACGCTTACCTGTCTGGAAGTCATGGCGGGCGGCGTGTCGAAAGGTCATGCGCTGGAAGCGGTAGCGAAAGCGATGGGCTACAGCCTGAAAGACTGCATCGCTTTTGGCGATGGGATGAACGATGCGGAAATGCTCTCCATGGCGGGCAAAGGCTGCATCATGGGCAATGCCCACCAGCGCCTGAAGGATCTGCATCCGGAGCTGGAAGTCATCGGACTCAACGCCGACGATGCCGTGCCGCACTACCTGCGCGATCTCTTTTTAAAGTAATTGTTCTTTAGTTGACCAGTTGTCAACTAAACTCTCCGCTACAATGGATGTTCCCTGTTCTAAGAGACATCCATTGTGGCGCTACTCATCATTACCACTATTTTGTGGGCCTTTTCCTTCAGCCTGTTTGGCGAGTACCTTGCTGGTCATGTCGATAGCTATTTTGCGGTGCTGGTGCGCGTTGGACTCGCGGCGCTGGTGTTCCTGCCGTTTTTACGAACCCGTGGGCACAGCGTAAAAACGATCGCGCTATATATGCTGGTGGGGGCCATGCAGCTTGGCATTATGTATATGCTGAGTTTTCACGCCTACCTGTATCTGACGGTTTCAGAGCTGTTGCTTTTCACCGTGCTGACGCCGCTCTACATCACGCTGATTTATGACCTGATGAGCGGGCGCCGTTTGCGTTGGAGCTACGCTTTCAGTGCGTTACTGGCGGTGATTGGCGCGGGGATTATTCGTTACGATCAGGTAACCAGCCACTTCTGGACTGGCCTGCTGCTGGTGCAGCTTTCCAACATTAGTTTTGCCATCGGTATGGTGGGCTACAAGCGTCTGATGGAAACCCGCCCAATGCCACAGCATAACGCTTTTGCCTGGTTTTATATGGGGGCCTTTATGGTGGCTGTCGTGGCCTGGTTCATGCTGGGCAATGCGCAAAAAATGCCTGCAACCACGCTACAGTGGGGAATTCTGGTCTTTCTTGGCGTGGCAGCGTCCGGCGTTGGTTACTTTATGTGGAACTACGGTGCGACCCAAGTGGATGCGGGCACACTGGGTATCATGAACAATATGCATGTGCCGGCCGGGCTGTTGGTCAACCTGGCTATCTGGCATCAACAGCCTCACTGGCCAAGCTTCATCATTGGCGCGGCTGTGATAGTGGCCTCACTGTGGGTACATCGAAAGTGGGTCGTTCCGCACTCCGCACAAACGGCAGATGATCGCAGGCGTGATTCCGCGCTGAGCGAATAAACGCTTCTGTGACCGGCTGTCGCTGCTCGCCATCACGCACGGCGGCGTACAGTCGACTCCACAATCCATCACCCAGGGTTTTAGTCACTACTAAACCCTGGCGTTCAAAACTCTCCACCACCCAGTGCGGTAACGCCGCGATACCCATTCTGGCTGCAACCATCTGAATCAGCAGCAGGGTGTTATCCACGCTCTTCAGCGACGGACTCACGCCCGCAGGCTGTAAGAAATGTCGCCAGACATCCAGTCGACTCCGTTGCACCGGGTAAATGAGCAGCGTCTCGCTGGCCAAATCTTCCGGCGTGATTTGCGTTTTGCTGGCCAACGGATGGTCAGGCGCCAGTACCAGGCGGACTTCAAAATCAAACATCGGTGAGTAGTGCAATCCGCTGCGCGGCAGGATGTCGGAGGTTAACACCAGATCCAGCTCATCCTGCTGCAGCGCTGGTTGCGGATCGAACGTCACGCCGGATTTAAAGTCCATCTCCACCTGCGGCCAGTTGGCACGAAAATTCTCCAGCGCGGGCGTCAGCCATTGAATACAACTGTGACATTCAATTGCGATTCGCAGCCGGGTTTGCTGCGGTTCGTTGCAAGCCTGCAGCGCACGACCAATTTGCGGCAACACCTGATTAGCTAACTGCAGCAGGATTTCTCCCTGCGGCGTAAAGCGCAGAGGCTGGCTTTTACGGATAAAAAGTCGAAAGCCAAGGCGCTGCTCCAGATCGCTGAACTGGTGAGAAAGAGCGGATTGGGTCTGATGCAACGTCGCCGCGGCGGCTGCCAGCGAACCGCTATTCCGCAACGCCTGGAGCGTTTTCAGGTGTTTAATCTCGATCATGAAAGTCCTTCACTTCGGCATGAACAAATTGCGCTTGAGGAATATACAGTAACCGCCAATTATGGATGTGTAAACATCTGGACGGCTAAAATCCTTCGTCTTTTAAATTTATGGTGCGTTGGCTTCGTTTCCCCACCCCAGTCACTTACTTCAGTAAGCTCCTGGGGATGAGTAAACTTTCCGCCTTCCCTAAATTCAAAATCCATAGGATTTACATATAATTAGAGGAAGAAAAATGACAATATTGAATCACACCCTCGGTTTCCCTCGCGTTGGCCTGCGTCGCGAGTTGAAGAAAGCGCAAGAAAGCTACTGGGCGGGAAATTCCTCCCGTGAAGAATTGCTGGGCGTTGGCCGCGAGCTGCGTGCCCGCCATTGGGAGCAGCAGAAGCAGGCGGGTGTTGACCTGCTGCCGGTAGGTGATTTTGCCTGGTACGATCACGTGCTGACTACCAGCCTGCTGCTCGGCAACGTTCCGGCTCGTCATCAGAATAAAGACGGCTCGGTCGATATCGATACCTTATTCCGTATTGGCCGTGGCCGCGCACCGACCGGTGAGCCAGCGGCGGCGGCAGAAATGACCAAATGGTTTAATACCAACTATCACTACATGGTGCCAGAGTTCACCAAAGGTCAGCAGTTCAAACTGACCTGGACGCAACTGCTGGATGAAGTAGACGAAGCGCTGGCGCTCGGGCATAAGGTGAAACCTGTGCTGCTGGGGCCGGTAACTTACCTGTGGCTGGGGAAAGTGAAGGGCGAACAGTTTGACCGCCTGAGTCTGTTGAACGACATTCTGCCGGTTTACCAGCAGGTGCTGGCGGAGCTGGCAAAACGGGGTATTGAGTGGGTGCAGATTGACGAACCTGCTCTGGTGCTGGAATTACCGCAAGCGTGGCTGGACGCCTTCAAACCAGCTTATGGTGCCTTGCGGGGCCAGGTGAAGCTGCTACTGACCACCTACTTCGAAGGCGTAACGCCAAACCTGGATACCATTACCGCGCTGCCGGTGCAGGGACTGCACGTCGACTTCGTGCACGGTAAAGATGATGTCGCCGAGCTGCACAAACGTCTGCCTGCCGACTGGCTGCTGTCAGCGGGCCTGGTGAACGGGCGCAACGTCTGGCGCGCCGATCTCAGCGAAAAATACGCGCAAATTAAAGATATCGTCGGGAAACGTGACCTGTGGGTGGCTTCTTCCTGCTCCCTGCTGCACAGCCCCATCGATCTCAGCGTGGAAACCCGCCTTGATGCAGAGGTGAAGAGCTGGTTTTCCTTCGCCCTGCAAAAATGCGGCGAGCTGGCGCTGCTGCGTGATGCGTTGAACAGCGGTGATACGGCGGCAATTGTCGAATGGAGCGCACCGATTCAGGCTCGTCGTCACTCTACTCGTGTCCACAACGCCGCAGTGGAAAAACGTCTGGCGGCAATCACCGCCCAGGACAGCCAGCGCGCCAACGCTTACCCGGTTCGCGCCGAGGCGCAACGTGCCCGCTTTAATCTGCCGGCATGGCCGACCACGACTATCGGCTCATTCCCGCAAACCACCGAAATTCGCGGTCTGCGTCTGGACTTCAAAAAGGGCAACCTGGATGCCGGTAACTACCGCACCGGTATTGCGGAACATATCAAACAGGCGATCGCTGAACAGGAGCGTCTGGGGCTCGACGTGCTGGTACACGGTGAAGCCGAACGTAACGACATGGTGGAATATTTTGGCGAACACTTGGACGGTTTCGTCTTTACCCAGAACGGTTGGGTGCAGAGCTATGGCTCCCGTTGCGTGAAGCCACCGGTAGTCATTGGCGACGTCAGCCGCCCGGAAGCGATCACCGTGGAGTGGGCGAAGTATGCCCAGTCACTGACCGACAAACCGGTAAAAGGTATGCTGACCGGTCCGGTGACCATTCTTTGCTGGTCATTCCCGCGTGAAGACGTGACGCGTGAAACCATCGCGAAGCAGATTGCGCTGGCGTTGCGTGATGAAGTTGCGGATCTGGAAGCAGCGGGGATCGGCATTATCCAGATTGATGAGCCGGCACTGCGTGAAGGTTTACCGCTGCGTCGCAGCGACTGGGCGGCGTATCTGGAGTGGGGCGTGGAAGCCTTTCGCATTAACGCGGCAGTGGCGAAGGATGAAACCCAGATCCACACCCACATGTGTTACTGCGAGTTCAACGACATCATGGACTCCATTGCGGCGCTGGACGCGGACGTGATCACTATTGAGACTTCACGTTCTGATATGGAGCTGCTGGAGTCGTTCGAAGAGTTCGACTATCCGAACGAAATCGGGCCGGGCGTCTACGACATTCACTCGCCGAACGTCCCGAGCGTGGAGTGGATTGAAGCTCTGCTGAAGAAAGCCGAGCAGCGTATTCCGGCTGAGCGTCTGTGGGTGAACCCGGACTGCGGCCTGAAAACGCGCGGCTGGCCGGAAACCCGTGCTGCGCTGGCAAACATGGTTAAAGCGGCGCAGAATCTGCGTCAGGCGTAAAAAATAAGGCGATCGCATAAATGTGATCGCTTTTTATTTATGGGCTAATAACATTCATCGTGTACTCTTTATGGAATCCGGCTGAGCTTACAATCATGCTTCCGTACAGGCCCCCTGAGATTTTAATGGTGACAGAACCCGGTTTTTTCGGAATCCCTTCTACAAGTATGCAATTATTCTGCGCAACGGAAAGAGGATCGCAAGGCTTGAGAGAAAGTCCAGTATTTTCTGGGAAGAGACGCATACTGAATGACGGCTTTATCACTCTCCCTCCAAAGATATATATTTTTGCTGAATATGGTGTGCCGGTAATCGCATCTTTAAGGGTATCTCCGCTGGGGGTGTACTCAGCATATTGACTACAAGATGAAACTAAAATAGGTAAAATAAAAGTTAACTTTTTCAACATGGTTAAATCAATGGTTTGAAAACCATCCCTCCAAAAAATCTATTGATGAAGAAATTAATGTTCTTTTCTCTCTTTATTTGCTCACCCACCTCTCCCCAGGAAAATAGGCGCAAACTTACTTTCCTGTTAGCATCTTCCGTTACCTCTCCATCCCATACAATCCAGTGTGATG
>ENA-UEPN01000424-UEPN01000424.1-human-gut-metagenome-genome-assembly--contig:-NODE-424-length-28856-cov-5.205984_pt1 | contig 28856 bp, 34 predicted proteins | sample MGYA00242897_ERZ507910 | MGnify/ENA primary metagenome ERZ507910 (study PRJEB26167, sample SAMN06115525) | human gut metagenome | host: Homo sapiens | place: China:Jiangxi | collected 2015-08-20...
GCGCCCTGAAAGTGATCCGCACAGAACGGGTAAAAAAAGCCTGTACAAAATGTGACTGCATCGTTGAAGCACCGGCAGCCGCTGTCGTTGCCGCGAGTACTGACGCTGAAGCTCAGCGTCATCCTTCCGCTCCCGGCTGGCATATCCAGTGTTTGCGAAAAAACGGCCGGTACACCTATGCTTGTCTGGTTGTATATCTCCACCCCGTTTTTCCTGACAATCAGCGTACAGGCATCCCATACATCATTACTGGTCTGGCTTTCATACGCTGCTCCCTGAAAGGCAATAGCAGGAATGGAAACCTGTCGGTCAAAAGACTGATCATCGTCAATCACGACTGTCAACGTCCCGTTGGCGTACCGTTTTTCACCTGTGTTGGGTATACGGAAGTAAGGAAACTCCCTGCCCGCTGCCTTAACAATATCCCCAAGAATGCGCTCGGCCCGGAGCGTCCCCTTGATGGTGCAGTTTTCCTCAATCGTCACATTGTTGAGAGCACCAGAGTTCGCGCTGATATGGCCGCTGATATCCGCATTACGGGCGGTCAGTTTGCCGTCAGGTGTCAGCATAAAGGTCGGCGGGTTACCGCCGCTGGTGATGCTCGGCGCTGTCAGATATTTGAGGAATACCTCGTTCATAAATATCTGGTCACCCTGCATCACGAAGGCGGGAGTTTCATTGCCATTCGCCGGATTGATAAACGCGATACGGTCAGCGGCCACCAGAAACTGGCTCACCTTTCCCTCTTCCGTGTCCTCCATACTCAGGCCCAGACCAGCCACATAGTGCTTCCCGTCTTCGGTCTGCTCTATCTTCACTCCCCACATGGCATTCCATTTGCCGTTCGCGTCCTGCCATTCTTTCGAAAACTCATCCAGCTGGCTGGCGTTGTCTTCCGTCAGCTCCACCTTCTCCAGCAGTTCTTTCCCCAGGTGGCTTTCGGTGATTTCCCCTTTGAAGAAATCCAGGTAGCCCGCCGCATCATTGCTGGCCTGGCCTTTAGCCTCCACGAACGCCGATTTCCCGACCTGGTTCACAGCCCGGATATAGAAGTAATAATCCTTGCCGGGTTTGATACCGCTGCTGGCCGCAATCCAGTACAGCGCCGTGCCGAGATAACACGCATCGGTTTCCACCTGGCGGATATCGGCAATCTGCGTATCCGTAAACCAGAACTCATACTGCACCGTAGGGTCGTATACCGCCTGGCGCGGGGTGGCGGTTATCTGGAAATAGCCGGGGGTCAGCTCAACATAAGACGGTACAGCCGGCGCGGCGATGCTGAAATCCGTGCTGGCGGGGTCGCCCTGCTGGCCCTGGCTGTTCACTGCCCGGACCGTCAGGGTGTAACGCCCCGGCGTCAAGTTGCGGAAGGTGTGCTCCGTTTCGCTCAGGGTCAGGCTGCTGGTCAGGCGGTCGCTGTTATCTTCCGCTTTCACCGTCAGACGCAGAGAGAAGTTAACGCCTTTCACCACGCGCGGCGTATCCCAGCGCGCCCGCGCCTGATACTGCCCGTCCTCTGCCAGAATCTCCGTGGTGAGATGCTGCACGGCGGGCGGTGTGTTCGTGATGCTGGTTCCGGGCAACGGATCAAACTTCGCCCCGTTGTCCACGATGCTCTCTTTCTCCGGAACATGCTGCACGGCGGTGATGGCATACGTCCCGTCATCGTTCTCCCGTATAGCCACGCAGCGGAACAGGCGCTGGCGCAGGGTCGGCAGTTTCAGCCCCCACACGCTGTACGCCGCCCCCCCCTCGGGCAACTGGCTGACGGTCACACGGTCCGGGGCGGGGTGCGCGGTGATCGAGACGGTAACAGGCTGGCCATCGCTGCCCACCAGGTTCAGCACCACATTGCCGCCTGCGGGTATCTCCACCTCACGGTCCAGCGTAAGCGTCCGGGACAGGCTGTCGACCGACAGGACGCGTCCGCCCACGGTCACGCCGGCATAATCACTGTCGCAGACCTCGATGATATCGCCGGGTACATGTCGCAGCCCCTCAGCCCCTACGGAAAAATCCACCGTCTGCGTTTCCAGCAATTCGGTGGTGATAGCCCACAGTCCGGCGCGGTGCGCCTGCCCCCGGCTGGTACAGGCGAATGCATCCATCTTCAGCACGTTGCGACCGTAGCGCCGGATGGCAGCATCGTTTTCCACCAGTTCGGTGGATGTTTCCCAGCCGTTGTCCGGGTCGGTGTAACGGACCTCAGCGGCATTGTGGCGCTCTTTCAGGGCGCTGAAGCTGTAGACGAACGGCGCACCGTCAGCAGGCATCACCACATTACTCTGCGTATAGGTCCAGACTTTATCTGCGGGGCGGTCCTGCACAAACGTCAGGGTACTGCCGTTCCAGACCGGCATGCAGCGCATCAGGGAACAGAAATCCCCCAGCACGTCCCACGCCTTACGCTGGTCCGTCAGATACGCATTGCAGGTGATGCGCGGCTCTGTCCCGCCGAAGCCATCCGGTACGGACTGATCACAATATTGCGCGATGGCGTACAGCGCCCACTTGTCCACATCGGCAACACCAATGCGACTTCCCATGCCATAGCGCGGGTGGGTCAGCATATCCAGCACACACCAGGCCGGATTGTCTGTCCAGGCGGGTTTAAACGTCCCGTCCCACAGCCCGGAATACGTCCGTTTTACCGGATCATAATTCGACGGCACCTGTACGATACGCCCGCGCAGGAGATAGTTTCGCGTGACCTGCTGGCTGCCAAACTGCTCCGCGTCCACTTTTACCCCGATAACGGCGGTGTTCGGGTAGCGCTGTTTCACATCGATGATTTCGGTATAACCCGACCATACCGTTTTGTTCTGCAGCAGGTCTGACGTGCTGTCATCGGTGAGACGCAGCATGCGGACTTCAAACGGGCGCGGCGGCAAATTATCAATCACCACGGACGCCAGAAACTGCGTGGTCGTTTTCCCCGTAATGGTGATATCCCGTTCCACCTGCCACTGGCCATCCCGGCGAAACTGGATCAGTATCTGTACACTGGAAGGATTACGATCGCCTTTGGTGCTGGTACTGACCAGCGACTGCACACCAAAGGTAAAGCGCAGGCGGTCCAGCGTTTTAGTGGTAATGGTGCGGGTCACAGGCTCTGACTTCTTCACCTCCACATTCAGCAGGGTTTCCGCACCGGAGTCTTCGAACCCCTCCATCGCGGTCTGCTCATCCTCCCCCACGCGGTAAACCACAGTGACACCGTGAACCATCGCATTACCGTCGCTGTCGAGGACCGGCGTTTTGTTAATTCTGACACTTTTCAGCCCGTCCACCGGACCTTCAATCGGTCCCTCGCAGATGGCATCAACAACGGTCAGCATCTGGCTGGATTTCAGGTCGTCAGGAGCCTCATGCGGCGTTTTACTGCTGCCACCACCCTTACCCATAATCTGTTCCCTCTGAAACGAAAAAACCGCCCGGAGGCGGTTCTGTGCAAATATAAATATGCTGCAATAATGTCAGCGACCGATGATCACCACCTGCCCGCCGCCACCTTCATCCCGTGTGCTGATTTCCTGGGAAATTGTGCGGGAGCCGACCAGCATTTCACCGTACAACACCGGCAGGGCATTACCCTGTGCCACCATGTTGTCCAGTGACGAAAAATACGTGTTCTGTTTGCCGTTATCGGTCTGCCTGGACGAGGGGATTTTTGCCTGCGGCGTCAGCATCTGCGCCACACCGCCCAGCATCATCGCTGCCCCCATAGAAAACAGGATCGAGGATGCCGAAATAGCACCGGCAGATAACGCGGATCCCCACAGAGCGAGGCTTCCCCCCGCCGTAAAAAATGATGCGCCGATTGCCACAGCACCCAGCACCACCTGGAACAGACCACCGGATTTTGCCCCTGCCATACGCGGGACAATATGAATAATGGCCCCGTCCGGCAGCGGCTCATGCAGACGGGCTGACAGGCTGGTTTCATCCACATCCAGACCTGCAATGCGTATCTGATACCAGCCATCATTCATTTTCTGCCGGAACCCCGGAACCTGCATGGCCAGCGCGTAAATAGCCTCGGCCCCCGTTTTTATACTGAGGCTGAAGCGGCGACCAAATCGTTGTAAATCCCCGTGAAGGCAGACTCGAGCCATGCCCGGTGTCGCCATATCGAGTGTGTGCGGCGTTGCCATTTGTCGGTATACCTCTCGCGTTTACTGAGCTGATCAGGAATATGGTGCAACAGCTCGCCATTGCCGCAGTAAATCGCGGCATGGTTGGCAACCGATGAACCAAAGCAACAAATCAGAATGTCTCCGGGCTGGGCCTCTGTGGCATTCACCCGGTAAAAACCGGTCGCGGCCAGATTATCCAGATACAGATTATCTCCCTGCTTCCACCAGTCCTCCTTCCGCACAAAATCCGGCATCTCAATCCCCGCCAGATGGTACGCATCGCGGAACAGGGTGTAACAGTCCGTCACGCCATGCTCAAATGCCCGCCCTGTGAGGAATGGCACGCAGCGAAATTTGTATATCCGGTCATCGCAGACCAGCCACCACGGCAGGCCACTCTGCACCTGCAGGCGGCGATCAACATCGCTGAGAAACGGCTGACCATCGGGATGGCTGTGTACCAGGGCCACCACATCACCTGCCGCCTGTGCATGAAGGTAATCTGCCGGATCCATACGGAAATACAGGGTCGGTTCAGCGGAAAGATTCTGGCAGGGAAAATACCGCACCCCGGCAGACGTGTTCACCACCCAGCCGCACGATTCAGCCGGCGCGCATGCAGCGGCATGCGCCAGGAGTGTTTTTTTCATGGGTGTACCTGTCAGGAAAGACGGTTAATGGAGAGGAAGCAGCCGATGCGCGGCAGGTTATTACGCAGCTCGCAGCCGGTACGGCATTTGCTGCAGGCATCTTTTGCCGGGTCTGCCGTGGGCTTGTCAAACTCATCCGCCACAGGCGGCCCGGCATAGCCACACTCCTGCGAACGGTAGGTCCAGTTGCAGACATCAGCCAGCATGATCCGCGCCGGAAACACGCTGCCGTCCGTTTCGGTCGGTGTGGCCAGCACGAAGGTTGCCGTGGTGGCTTTCAGCTCCGACAGCTGTTCTATCATCCAGCGGCTGACCACTTCCTGTTCCGGGTCGGCCTCCGGATTGTCGCCTGTAAAGTTCACCGCATCGAGAAAACGGGCGTATACCACGCGCCTTACCACCGTGGCCCCCACCAGGCTCTGCACATCTTCTGCGAGTCCCGTGACCATGCCAAACAGGTTCGACACCGCCAGCGTCGGTCGGGCAGATGTCCCTTTCCCTACAAGGTCGAATCCGGTTCCCTGTATCGGGTAAACGTCATACTTCCGGCCCTGCCAGGTGACCGGCTCGCCCTTCTCGTTCGCTTCATTTGAAAAATAGTAACGCAGGCCACCAAAGGCCGTCAGGTCGATTTCCCACAAATCAATGCGGGCCGACTGCTCGGTTTTCGTGGTTTCGTTGAGGGTGTTCTGAGGTATATCCTGCATAAGGATCCTTAAGCAATAACCTGCTCAAATTTACAGCTAAAATCGGAATACGTGACGTTGTCCGTAACAGACCACTCCCGGCAGACAACTTTTATCGTGAGGTTGTATTTTGGCGGTCGCCACAGAAAGGCTTTATATCCTCCGTGCTCGGTCAGAAACGCTTCAAGTGCGGTGCGGGAATTGTCCGACGTGATACGGAAAACAGGCTGGAAATTAATTAACTGATGGTTAAGTCCGGTCGGGCGACGTTGCTCATAGCCATCCCCAAATTTAATGGTTGTCACCGAAGGGGAAACAGAAGACTGCATCCCCTCCCTGGGTGCCCAATGAAAGGTTTTCACTTATCCTCCCGCCAGCATGCCGCCATCGCGGCCCTGAGTTCTCAGGATACTCATGACACGCGTGTCGACCATTTTGACCAGCATCTGCGATGCCTGCGGCCCTATCTGCCCGTTTTGCCCGTCATTCTGAATGGTAATGTGATACTCAGGTGAATAAACAATCCCACCATTCATACCACCACCAGAGGAACCCGGGTCACCCAGCGCCCTGACACCCAGCGTACCGTCAGTCGTTTTTGCCAGAGGCATAATGGCTTCCGGACCTGCTTCACCAAACACGCCTGCCCCCTTTGCAAAAGCAAACAGGGTCGGGCTGTCATAGATGCCGTTACTGTAGGCACTTAATGAAGGTGAATCATAAACACCGCCTTTCTCGTTAAAACTAAAACTGCTGCCAAAACTGCTGATGGCCGTGCCGGTACTCGCGCTGGCTGCGCCGCCAAAAAGACTGCCGCCGATGCCCATAATGGATTTCAGGATGGTGTTGGTAATCAGCGCCTGCGTTGCCATATCGACAAGGTTTTTAATCACCGACTGAGTCAGGGAGGAAAATAACCCAATCATCCCGTCCCGGAGTGATTGGGTGTTTACCAGCATGCCGGTCAGCATGTTGGTGGAACGCTCCTGGGTGGTCTCTAACATGCCAATAGCGAGGCTGTTCAGGTTTCCCTGCGACTTATACAGCTCCACCGCCGTCTGGTACTGCGCATCAGCGGAATCTTTATCCGCCTTTTGCTTCAGCAGTTCGTACTGCTCTTTGTTGATTGCATCATTCTGGTAAAACGCCTGCAGCAGTGACTGACGTTCGGCCAGTTGATTGCGCAGTTCTGCCAGCGGATCAACCGTACCGGCGATATCAATCAGAGGGGCAGACATTGCCGCTGCCTGTGCCTGTAACAGTTCGCGGGCCGTACTTTGTGCCAGCGTGATTCTGGCCGTCTGGTATTCCTTTTCATCCAGAAGACGGGCATCTAGGAGCGACTTCAGCTCCTGGCTCGCTTCGCGCTCTTTCGTAAGAGTTGCTCTGGCTGGCGCATACTGTTCTGCCAGTTCGAGGCGCTGTTTCTGATAGTTTTCAGCATTCAGCAGCAGCGTCTTCTGAATATCGGCCTCGCTGGCTCCGTCAGCGCGGGCGGCTTCAAGGAGTTTTCTGGCGCTTTCCTGCTCCTGCAGGCTGATTCGTCCGAGACTGGAGGCATGCGCCGCTTCGATTTCACGCCGCACTTGCTCATACTGGTTAACCTTCGCCTTTTGCCCCTTACCTGTATCCCCGCCTTCTCCGGTCCAGGGGGTATCAGGTTTATCGCTCCCTGTTTCATTCCCTGGTTTATCCGGCTTCGGCGTGGGATCGGTTTTCCCTGATTTAGCCTGTTCTATAGCCTCTCTGACAATTTTTTGCCGTTCCTTGAGGAGTTTTAACCCCTGCTCAACAGCATCCAGATCCCCTTTGTAGCGGGTTTTGTCTTTCTGTACACCTTCAAGCTGACCAAAAATGTCAACGCCATTAAGAACATCTATACGGCTGTCTGCATCCTGAATTTGCTTAATCAGTTTATTTCGCTGAATAACCTGATTCTCAAACTGTTCATCAATATCCAACTGCTTCACGTTGAGCTGGTTAAGCGACAGTTTTTTTAGCTCTTCATTCGTTTCAACAACAGCATTTTTCAGGTCAATCGCTGACTGGCGGGCATTCTTCGCCTGATTATGGAAATAGAGCAGCGCCGAACCGGCAAGCATCGCCGCCCCCACCGGACCGCCCACCAGTGCCAGCGCCCCTCTGGCCATACCTACTGCTGCAGAGGCTGCGCGGGCTGAAACGGAAAGCTGTTTATTGGCAGCATTCAGCTGGCTCTTTGCCTGGGTGGAGAGCAGTGTCTGCTCGGTTTCCTGCCGGATTAAGCGGTTAAACTCGCTCTGGTAACTCACGTTAAGGCCAAATTGCCTGGCACTTTTCTCCATTTCCCGATAACGCCCGAATTCTGCGTTATTCTGCGCCAGCGTAGCAGCGGTACTTTCCAGCGTTTTCCGCGCCATATCGGCCTGCGCCATCGCGCTGGCCCTGACTGCCTGCTGCTGCTCAACCCAGGCACCGATGTTCCCCCTGATACCTGCCGTCAGTTTTGTCGCCAGAACAGGAATCAGCGTATACAGCGCAACGTTGGCTACTGTATTGAAATTATCCGTCAGGCCATTAATGGCATCGGTAACGGTCTGAACACCACTGCGCAGCGGACCGTTTCCGCTCTGTCCTACCTTAATAATCAGACCTTCAAAAGCAGAAGTCAGGCTGAGAAGATCGCCGTTCAGGTTATTTACCCTGATTTCGGCCTGCTCATGCGCGGTCTGCGTACCGGTCAGGGCGGCAGTCAGCGACTCCACCTTCTCGCGGTTCTGAACCAGGATAGATGCCGCGCTGAGGTTTTCCACCCCGAACAGCTTCACGGCCTGCCTGGTTGACAGGTTTTTTCCCGCCAGGTTCTCCAGCGCCTGGCTCAGCCCGACAACAGAAGGCTTCAGGGTCTTATCGGTTCCCTTCTCCAGATTCAGGATCACGTTACGCAGCGCGGTCCCGGCTTCGCCACCTTTCACTTCGCGCTCTGCCAGTACCTGTATGGCGGCATTGAGGGTTTCAAAACCCACGCCAGCCTGTGCCGCTGCCACCCCGCCATTTTTAATCGCGGCAGCAGTATCGGCTATCTCCGACGAGCCAAGTTTCGCGCCAGCAGCCAGCACGTTGATATACCGGTCGGCTTCACTGGCTCCCGCCCCAAACTGGTTTAATGACAGGGCCAGCGTTCGGGTGGCATCCGGAAGCGTCGTCCCTGCCGCCTGGGCCAGCGTTAACGCGCTTTTGGTCGCCGCTGTCAGCCCCGCAGAGGTACTCAGCAGTTCAGGCTTTGCCGAAGCCATCAGTTTAATGGCCTCGGCGGCCTGTGATGCGCTGTATTCCGTTGAGCGGCCCATTTCCTGCGCCGCCTGATCGTACAGTTTCATCTGCGCACTGGTGGCACCGGTGATAGCCTGCAAATCCGACAACGACTGGCTGTACTGCCGCGTGGTGCTGATAATGGTGCCCAGCGATAACCCCGCCCCGGCAAAACCTGCCAGCCTGCCAGCCAGCCCTGATACCGAAGCAGAAACACGCTTATAGGCATCCTCAGTCTTTTTCGCATCAGCCCGGGCATTGCGGTTAAACTGGCGTGACTGACTCTCAGCGCTGCCGTAGGCGCTCATCAGCTGCGATTTAAAGTTCGCTGCATTCAGATGCAGCCCAACGGCAAGAGAGGCAACGTCACCCATTACATTAATACCTTCATGACTGCCGCACACTGCGCATCCAGACTCGGGTTCACAGCGGCGGTGGTGGATTTAACAGGGGGCGGGTTATTGTCAGAACCTTCTGGCGAAGGCTTTTTGAAAATGCCCTGTTTGAGGAAGAAAGCACGCCAGTGGAAAAGCGTGTCAGCCGGAAGCGCCGCAATTTTTGACGGGTCAGGCTCGCCCCAGCGGTCGGCCAGCCAGAAAATCAGCTCCAGCCAGGGCGAGTCACTCAGTTTTTTTCGGCGGTTTCCAGCTTACCGATGGCGTGCTTTTTCACTTTGTCGATGGCATCCAGAAGCACAACGTTATCGTGTGCCGCCAGCAGCTCCTTCGCCGTGGGTTTGTCTTTGGCTTTAATCGGCGAGCCGTCAGGTTGAACCAGACTGTCGATAACAATCTGTACGCTCAGCTCAGACGCCATGCGGGCATTGCCAGAGGTCTGCGCCTCGATGAGTGCATCTTCATGATCAATAAGCTCAGCCGCCGTCAGCCGACGCAGGTAAACCTTTGTGCCTAAAATTTCAGTTTCAGTCGGCGTGGATTTCGTTTTGAGCAGTGCATTTTTCAGTGCGGAGAGGCTAAATTCAGACATGGTGTATCCTGTTTTTCAGACGAAAAAAAACCGCCCGGAGGCGGTGTGTAACGGGAAACGGATTACGCGCCGGCATCTGGCGCCGGGGCGGCGATCCCCCATTTAATGTTGTTTTGCTTACCCTGCACCGTAATCTGGATAACTTCACTGGCAGGGGCGGTGATTTCGTTCATCTGCCAGCCTGAAAGCGCAAGGATCATTGAAGCCGTTCGTTTGTTCGGCAGCTCAATATAAAACTGAACGGTCTTACGCTGTTCTGCAGCATTGAGGAACGCGGTGAAATCTTCGTTTTCCGGGTCGTCAATGAATCCCAGCGATTTCTCCGGCCCTTCCGGCAGGTCTGACACCGACTGCTTACTCTTGTCCAGCAGGGTGGTACAGTCGACAAATCCTCCCGTCTGACCTGTCGCGCCCAGTGCCTTACAGTTAATCAGGGGTTTGAGCGCCGCCACAGCGGCCCCCACCTCGCCGAACTTCACCACCGTCCCGGCAGGAAGCATTGCGTACTCAGGGGATGATTTTGGCGTGTTATTTTCATCAGCCATAATGATTCTCTCTTAAATAGTGGGCAGCGGTTGCTACCTGTTCTGAATGCCATTGCGGATTTCTACGGTCAGAATGCGCAGAACCTGCTGGACGTTGTAATCCAGTGCCGGACGGATGAACGGATCGGCAACCTGTTTAACCGTACCGAACTCCTGGGCCAGCGCTTTCATGTAATGCTTCTTGCTGGGGCCAACCCGAAGGGTGACCACCGTATTTCCGCGACCTTTCCGCGTGGATGCGCGAATTTTGATGGAATCACGCATATGCTCTGCAGAGGACGCATCATCGAAGCCGGCATGTTGTTTCATGTCTTCTTCAACCACTTTCAGCGCCTCACGCCCCGCGTCACGTAACACCTTCGTGCCGACCTTTTCACCGAGTGCGATAAGCTGCCGCTCCAGCTCGTCCAGCCCTTTTACATCCATAGTGATCATGGTGAGGTGTCCCGGTAGTGAAAGGTGAAATCCCGGACGAGCCGGTACTGAATATTGCCGCTGGTCAGTACCGATTTACTCTGCTGTATTCCACCCCGAATCACATTCTGCACGGGAAAGCCCTCCAGCTGTCCATGCACGATAGCGGTCCATTCCACGCTGATTTTCTTATCCAGCTGTAACAGGCGGGTGTAGTCATTAAGCAGATGAATCGCTATCTGGAAGCGGCCTGCAATCAGGCCTGTGCGCAACAGTCCGGCGTACAACTCCGGATCGGAGATACACTGGTAAGTAATTCCCTCCTGCAGCTCATCAGGCAGGAGCAGAGGGTAAACATCCAGCCCGGTCAGGCGTTCAAGTGCTGTCTTTAATGCCAGCTCGATCATGACGTGCGTCTGCCTCCCCTGTGATGATGATGCGGTCCGCAAGACGTTCGACGTTACGAACGGTATAAATCCGGTCAGACGTTGTTATTTTCCAGTCGATATCAATATTCAGGTTCGGATGAGTGGTAAAAAGACACGTTTCAACAACCTGCTGTTGATCCAGTGTGCGGACCTTTCTGCCCGACACCAGTTCGCGCTTCGCCCAGGCTTTCCCGGTCGCGACCAGTTGTTCCGGCAGATGTTCACCCAGCGGCCCCCGGCCGGATTGCATATACCCAATCGAAAGACGGCAGGTCATCTCTTCCGGCTTCAGGCTCATACGGTGTTCTCCTGCAACGGGAAAAGAAGGTGCCGGACCGCAGCCGTCTCCAGCCACTGACCGGTGAAACCATTCAGATACGCATCCCCGACCAGATACTGCATGGCCAGCTGGATATCTTCATCCGCCACAAAACCGCGTACACCTTCCGGCAGCGCCTGCAGTTCGTCATCGCTTCCCACCAGTTTGCAGTAGTAGTCACGCTCAATACTCTTCTGCGCCGCCGCCACCATATTAGTGAGCATGCCGTCATGCTCCGTGAAATCCGGCTCCAGACGGAGCTGGGTTTTCACATCATCCAATGTCAGTATCATGGTCATCGGCTCCCTTACGGGGACTCAGCGCCTTTTCCGCATCTTCTGGCCATACCGCAATATGGCGTTCAACCAGTTTCTCTGCGTACTCAGCATCAAAACAGGCCGTATCACCGCGTGAATAACGATGATAGGGTCCCAGGAAAAAAACCGCTTTCCGCGCCACTTCTGCTCCCGTCAGGCCCGTAGCCCCGTTTGTTTCACTTCCGGTAAGATCAACACCTGCCTCACCTGAACCCGCTGCAGTATTCTGACCGTCATCCCCGTCCACTGTATTTTCCGGTGTCAGTTCATCCGGCTTTTTCACATCCCCGGCTGCAGCCGCCGCTGCCGCTGCTTTTGCCGCTTTCGTTGTCATCTTTTTGCTCCTGAAAAGAAAAAACCCGCTGCTGCGGGCCTGGGAATTACGTGCTTTTACTCTGCGCGACCGTGGTCGCACAGAGTACAGGACCGGTTAAAACAGCACTTTTGTCCCGAGTACAAGACCTTCCGGATGACGGAAACCGATATCGTGCTCCGTCACCACGCGGATCAACGACTGGTTACGGGAGAACGCGGAAACCAGATTGCCGTCCCCGTCCTGGTAGGAGGCTTCCTGCGAGAACGACACCTTCATGTTGCCGTCTTCACCGATAACCACATCATTAAAGTCCGCGAAGTAAATTTCCGACTCTTTGCCTGCGTCACCGAGGTTTGCCGGGATAGCGCTGGTACGCTGAATCTGAAATCCCTTCAACATCCCCTGGGCCATTTCCGGGTAGACCTTGTTACCGTTACCGTCGCGCAGACCGAATAGTTTCATGTAAGTCCGGTTCGACATGCCCCAGCCGCAGCTGATCATGTTGCTGTTCCCGTCCATAGCCATCAGGATAATGTTGTCGAGATAGGTATCAATCGTCTGCAGATTAACCTCTGCAGCAGCTTCCCACGGCAGCAGGCGGTTCCACTCAGTTGCCCGCGCTTTCATACCGACAGGCGTATCACCGGTACCGTCATCGCGCATAAAGGCTTTATCTTCACGAACAGAAATCGCGGTCAGAATATCCTGCAGGACCAGCTGCTCCACGTTGTAGCCAGCACGACCAATCAGCTGGTTGGAGATAGGCACCATTGCAATCATGGTTTTCGCAGTGAGTTTCACATCATCGAAGCGCGCTTCTGATGTTTTCGCATCCTTGCCTTCCCCGGTGTAGCTCGCCGTCGCACCACCGGCCAGACGCGGCAGCGCCATATTTCCGTTCGGCAGCGGAATGGAGCGCGCGCCCAGCTTACGGACTATGGTGCGATCGCGCAGCAGTTCGATCACCTCGCTGTGCAGGTTTTGCGGAATAAGAACGCCACCTGACGCGGCGGCAGTGTTGATGGCCATCGAGACAGACTGGTCATTCAGTTCTTCAGCTGCAAATTTCGCAGCATCCTGGACGTTACCCTGTGCTGCCGCAATCGACATCACCAGACGGGTCATTCCTGCGCCGGTATATTGCTTTGGCTCTGCTTTAACGCTGATACCCGGAGCCTGTTGTGTACCTTTAACCGGTTTGGCAACAAGCGCTGCAGCACGTTCAGCTGCTTCCAGACGCTCCATTTTGGCACTGATATCTGTAAACTGCTGCTGCAGGCTGGCAAATTCGGTTAACTGCTCCGCTGTCAGCGTTCCACCGGTAGCTTCAATCGTGGCCAGGGCCTGTACCTGTTCATTAATACCCGCACGCTGACGACGTAATTCTTCAATCTGTGGCATAGTTTTCTCTCTTTTTGGCATAAAAAAAGCAGCCAACAGGCTGCTTTTTGGTAATGACGCATTAGCGCCGGGTCACATTCTGGTTTGCAGGTCCATCGCGGCGGCCTGCAACTTTATGGAAGTGGTTTGTTGAGGTTGTTTGTACTTTGCTGCAATGGCATTAATCGCAGACTGAGGATCCGAAACTTCATCGGCAAGACCAGCAGAAATGGAATCAGCGCCGAAATAGATTCCGGCCTGCGTGTTAATCACCGTCTGAGGGGCAAGATCCCGGTATTCCGCTACAGAGGTAATAAACGTCTCGTACATATCGTCAATCATCCTCTGGAACATTCCCCGAGCGTCTTCACTCAGTGGCTCATGTTGTGTACCGTTATTTTTGTTATCTCCCCGAAAAATCGTGGTGAATGTTAACCCCATTTGCTCTTCCATCCTGGAAGTATCCAGGTGTTCCATAATCACTCCAATCGAGCCGACTCCACTGGTCTGGCTGACTACAATTTTGCTGCAGGCCGAAGCGATAAAGTAAGCCGCAGAATAGGCGCTGTAGTTCACAATTGCAGTAATAGGCTTAGTTTGACGTGACTGGAAAATATAATCGGCCAGTTCCTTGCATCCAACCGCCGCACCACCACCAGAATTTATATCCAGCACAATTTCACTGATGGAAGGGTCATTTAATGCAGCATGCACCTGGCTACGTATGCGCTCATAGCTGGTAAGTTCAGAACACATTGCAGTAATTTGCCCACGACGCGGAACCAGAATGCCGTGAACAGGAATAACTGCCATTCCACCAGCTGGTTGAACCAAATCTGGCGCCTGATTGTTATCAGGCTCCTGCGTCATGTGAATTCCAGCCTCTTCTGATAATCCCTGAATACGGGGAACCAGCACAGCTTTTACAGAATCCATTGTCTGTCGTGTCACGTAATGTGGAACACCAAAGACCATAGCCGCCAGGTGCGGCAGATTAATTAAATTTTTTGTCATGATGTTTACCAGGTCAGCCCGCGCTGCGGGTGATATTCAGTTTCTGGACAGAATAGAGTTGATTTCTGCCAGTTGTTTTGCTGTTGGCGTGTTATCGCCAGGTAAGATTTGTTTACTGTCGACCATATTCAGAGGCGTCAGGTATTTGTCCCCTCCGGCGATGGGTGGAAGGTTCTCCATGCGGCGAATGTCGTTAACCGATAACCAGCCCCACTGGCGGCCTAGTGCATAAGATTCATAGCGTGACTTCTGATCCCCGCGCAGCAGGCCAGAAACATTGAATTCAATGTACAGATCACCGCGCTCGCTGGGTAAAAGCAGATCGCGCATTAATGCGCCTTCATGACGCTTCAGCCAGGCCAACAGCGTGTACATCACAAACTGCAGCCCCTGGTGCTCAATGTTGTTATTCGTGGCTTTCGCCAGCATCTGCACCATATGAGGCGGGATTTTATAGAGTCGGCACACTTCCTCCACGCCCCACTGACGGGACTGCAACAGCTGCGCTTTCTCATTGTCCTGAGATAACTGCTTGTAGCTCATCCCTTCCTGAAGCAATGCAACCGAGAAGGCGTTTCTGACGCCGGAATATCTGTCCGTCCACTTTGCCAGCAGGCGGTCGATAGCATCCTGGCTTTTGATCGTCGGAGCGTCTTTTGGACGCTCAATAACGCCGCTCATCGTTGTACCACGGCGAAAGACCTGAGAAGCATGCTCTTCCACGGCGAGGTTTAGCCCAAGAACATCCGCGTTCGTCTGGATTGGGGAACTGCCGATATAGCCATCCAGTGAGAAGACCTTCACATGATGCATCATGCGCATTGGCAACGTTTCGCCAATTTCGGGTAGTTCATAATATGGCATCCCATCCGGGCCTTTCAGGACAATGACCTTTTGGGGATTAACCGGGATTAATTCGCGGGGATAACCTTTCCCGTCCCTGTCGATGATCGAGTAGCAATTCCCCTCCAGACCAAGCAGGCCCTGCTGCTGTTCAAAGTATTCAAATGAAGTGTCTTTTTTGTTGGGCTGGGAATGAATCAGATCATAAACAGGGTGGTCAGTCGCCCGTTCACGGCCTCCGTTAGCGCCTCGCCTGTAAAGTTCACACGGCAGTTGCGCCACCGATTCTGCCAGAAGCGTTACACATGCCCGGACCGCCGATAACGCCATTGCGGTTTCAGAAGTGATAATGATCCCCGCCTTGCTCTGGCTGGAACTCACACCACCCAGCATCGCCTGCCAGAAACTACCACCAGACTGAGATTTACCCCGAAACATCTGGGGAATGAACATTATTCACCCCCTGATTTAATTACGCTGGCAGACATTGATTTCGCGATTAAAAATGACCACAGCAGGCAGATTGAACCGCCAGTAATAAGCCCGGCTGCAGGTGAAATAAGCCAGGCACCGGCAGACAGTAATGCGGCTCCGGCGAGGCCGATAAAAAAACTTAAAAACGTCATTAGCATGCTACATCTTCCTCGTCGTAAACGGATGAATTACTCGCCCGGCTATTCAACATTGCCCGTCCGATTGCCATAATCAGCGAAACCGCGCCATCGATTTTGTTTTCGTTCTGCTCTTTGATGGGTTTAACCACATCGTCATTACCGGGCAAATACTTCCCGACGACGTTGCTGATACACCAGCTCATAATCGGGTTCCCGTCGTGATGAAAGCGGCCTGACTCAATGGCGGCTTCCAGCTCCTTCGTCGGATCAGACATATTGGTGTAGTTCTGAACGATAGTGATCGGATTAAGGCTTTCATCCGCCAGATCATGTGAAAGCCCCGTCGCGCCGAACGGGTCAATCGGTGACTCACTGACTGGGTTGAGCTTGTTTGCCGCCTTGGCCTCTTCAAGGATGTAGCGGTAATCAACTTCAGCGCCATCAGTAACTGTAAGCAGTCCCATTTCAACCCATTTCTGAAATCGCTCCGCAGTACGACGATCTTCGTTCTTTTCAACGCTGAATACTGCGTCGTAGGGAACCCAGAAGCGGGGAGCAACGCTGTAGTAATGTGTCTTGCCGTCAATTTCCCTGGTGAACAACCGCGCCATACTGTTCATATCCAGCTTGCGCGCCAGGTCGAAAGACAGAACACATGGCTGTCCTTCGAATTGCTCCAGCGTAAGTGTCTTATCCTCACAGTTCTGCCAGGAAACCAGGTTGTAGAAAGCGGCACGGGCTGCAACCCAGATGTTGAGGTGTTTAGTTTTAAATACACCAGCCTGACGGGCGTTATTAATAGCTCTCTGTTGCTGGCTGAGGAGAAAGTCACGATAGACCGACACGCCCATATTCGGGTTAGCTTTTTCCAGCACTTTAGGATCGGTCCAGTCATCCCCCTCGTCGACGGTGTATATCACGCCGAACAATTCCTCATTCGGTACTGTGCCGTTCAGCATCTCAATCACTTCACGCCGTTTGTCGTAGCATGGACCCTCAATGTTGTAACCCGCCGTCGTGATCGCCCACATTAGTGGTTGTCGCCGCGCCCCCATACCCGTCAGCATAGTGGTGTAGAGCGAATCTGTGGGATGTTCGTGATATCTATTGCAAGACTTTTTTATTGATTGATTTATAATGATTTATTACTATATTACTGAGCCTTGCAGTAGTGGAGCTATACACCTTGCAATACACATCAGATGGAAAATCCTCTTAAGAACCCCCTAGAAACTCCCCTAACATGAATCATAAATAGATGAGGTCACCTATGAAACTAACATGCTGGTCTTGGGAAAAAACTGCAATTGTTATTCCTATAATTATAAGTTTATGTACCGCTTATCTAACCTATGTGATAGGTGACAATCAAAGCAAAATATCAAAATTAGAGTACGCTCCTATTTTTATTTTCCAAAAAAGCCTAGAGTATGATGAAGATCTAAAAATCTACCATACTGAGAGACTAACCATTTCCAACGAAGGATACCCTATTCAAAATTTTGATGAAGTCATCCATACCTATTTATTAGTAAAGCAATTTACCGATCGAGAAACAAAAGAAAAACTAATCCCTATCAATTATTTTTGGATTGGCTACACAGCCAATGGTGGCAAAGGAAAACTGTCTGAGCTATTTGGGAAAAACAATAACTCTTATTATTTCGATCTTTCCCGAGAAGTTATCGAATTCAATCAAAAGAACAGAGAGAATAGTATAGATATAAGCCTCATAAATACAGCAAAACTAAGTTATGTTGAAGCTGATGGAAGTATTAAGGAATCCTATTACAAAGACGAAAAACTGACAACTAAAGATGATGTCATGGCTTTAGAAGGGAAAGCAATAAAGATGTTCCCTAAAGACATCCAAAATTTCAAGCTTGATGACCTATTGGAATTATTAAATTAACTCAGAGAACACTTTAAAAAATAATAACTATAAACCATGAGGCATTCTATTTTAGAGTTATCACCAGGTTAAATACCGTTAAATCTCTCGAGTCGCTCTTTGTATCTGTCACTCATGTCAAAAGCAAAATCTTCATGCTCTGCCTGGAAGGTACCGAACGCCATCAACGCTGCAACCGCAGGATCTATCTTGTTACCGGATTTCTTCTTGTTGGGCTTGATGTTGGCGTTGGCGTCAGACTCCATCACCACGTTACCAATAGCCCAGGACAGAACCGGATCGCCACGGTGGCGTACTACCTTACGGTTAACAAACACCTCAAAGGATTTTGCTACCGGGCTGAACTTGAGATAGGTTTGCGGGAACGGCTCCACATCGAGCCCCGCCCCCTGTAGCTGGGTACGCAGATGCGTCGCGTTCCACGTATCAAAGCCCACCAGCCGGATACTGAATTTTTCAGCGTCTCGCAGGATATCATCACGGATGCGGTCATAGTCGATACAGTCGCCGGGCGTGGTGCGTATCCAGCCCGCGTTCACCCACTGGCGATAGATGGCGCGGTTTTTGTTAGCGACGTTAAGCAGCTGCGCTTCCGGCAGATAATGACGGGTAAGAAGTCGGATCTCCCTGTCGAACGGGAAAGCGTAACTTACACTGGTAATATCGCTGGTTGAGGACAGATCAAACCCAGCGTAACACTCCATTCCAGCCAGGTCTTCTTCAGCATAATCAAGTGCACAGGCATCCCATGCCCCGGCCCCCATCCACGGCGTGGATCCCTGACACCAGATATTGAAACGTTTAGTCAGCATTTCCACCCACTGCGACGGTATGCCCCGCGCTTTCTGGATGGTGGATTCCAGTTTCGCGGCGTCAACGGACACATGCAGGTTGGGGTTCGCCTTGATCCACATTTCCGGCTGTTCAACCTCGCTTTCGTCGTCCAGCTCGTAGATCAGGACAAACAGCGAATCGTTGCTCTCTTCCCCTGCCAGAATCTGACAGCAGTAATCGTAATGCTGTTTACAGGCAGAGACAACGTTACTCCCGGCGGTCGTGATGGCGAACAAAATCGCCTCAGGACGAGCCCCCATACCCAGCTCAAGCGCGGAATAAACTCCGTTATCAGGGTGAAGGTGGTACTCATCAACAATCGCCAGGCTGGGATTCGTCCCCTCAATGGTGGCCGCTTTCGCCGCCAGCGGTTTTAACAGGCTGTTGCTCTTCGGGAAAATGATCTTGTGCGCCTGAATATTGACGCGCTTTTTCAGCGGTTTTGACAGCAGACACATCTGGCGGGCATCGTCGAACACGATACGGGCCTGATCCCGGCTCACCGCCGCCGTGTAAATATCCTGCTGGCCTTTTTCCATTACCAGGAACCAGTTAGCCAGCATGGCGGCCACAGTGGATTTGGCATTCTTGCGCGGCACTTCGATAAAGGCGCTGCTGTACTTTCTGCGACCTGTCTCCCTGACCTTAAAGCCCAGCAGATTAGCGAAGGCGAATTGCTGCCACGGTTCCAGCACGATTGGCTGGCCGCGCAACGGACCTTTGACGTGAGGGCAAAGTCGCGAGAACGCGATAAACCGCTCTACTATCGCCGTATCAAACTCATAACGGAGATCATTCAGGTCTGAAAAGTACCTTTCGACGGCCTGTTTTACCCGCTTACAGGCCGGGATTTCGCCAGATTTAATAGCGCTGGCGTAATCATTCCATACGGTCAAGTTCGTCTTCCTCTTCAGTTTCAGGCGGGTTACGGCGACGGCTCACCGGATCAAAGCCCAGCAACGACGACATTTTTATGAGAATTTTTTCGGCATCAGCCTTTGCGCTCAGTGCCGGGTTCCTGCTCTCACCGCCCTGGCTGTTCACAATGCTGAATCCCCGTGTGGCAAGGTCTTCCACGGCTTTGCGGTACATCGAATAGTTGACGCAATAAAGCTCAAGGTTGTTCCAGTCGGCAGGCGTCAGATCACCACGTTCCGCCAGTTGCTTCGCCTTTGCTTTCCACTGCTGCGCCGCGATTTCATCAAGGTAAGCGGGCGGTTTCGGTGGTCTTGGCATAAATCACTATTTTCCTTTTCGTTTTATTTTCAAAAAAATCACTGTGCATAAAAATTTGAGGGAGCGGGTGGTTCCTCGCCGGGAAGTGGTTGTCTTTGAAACCTCCCCCACCCCGTTCACGCTGACTCATGTGTTCATGTTCACTCATGAGTAACCTCATAGACCCAGTCATTGCGGCGCTGCGCTGCTTCTTCCTGTTCCCGGAACAACCCGGCTTTACGCTGCTGCTTAGTTAGCGGGTCCGTCGCGGCTGTCTTGCGACCATGACAGGCAGCACATAACGGCTGGTGGTTACTGGCTGGCCAGAACAACACATCACCTTCGCCCTCAATAGGTATGATGTGATCGACGATAGTTGCCTGCTTATAGACGCCAGCATTATGGCAGTGCGCGCATAGTGGATTAGCCTTCAGAAAGAGGAGCCGGTATTCTCCCCATCGATTGGAGTAACCACGTTCTGTGCGTGTTCCTCTTCGGCTATCACTCTGTCGTTGTGCATTCCGTTTGTGTTCATCACATTTGCCGGACTTTACCCGTTTATTACATCCGGGCTCTGTACAGCGTCGTAAGGGTTGCCATGGCATTTAATACACTCCTGGTTCCCGGTAGTAGTTCCACAATGACGAAGTGCTAAAGGGAAGCTCGGACGTTTTTTCCGCCGCTATCTCCCGGTGCTCATACCAGTGACCGACCAGTAGCAGACATCCGACCTTCAGCGCAGGATTAAACTCGAGACCGTCATCAAAACGCCTGCCGATATGTTTCTGGCAAATCTCCAGCGCGGCGACGATATACCCGTTTATCAGGGCATTCTCATCATCCCCGTCGATGCGGCAATGCAGTTTTACTTCTTCCAGAGTTATTAATTCAGCCATTGGCCACGCCTCCTTTACAAAGGAGTTCAAGACTGGTGCGGTTGTTATCCGGGAGGGCCGCCTCTATACCGTAAATATCACCACTGACTGCGGGTGACAGATATTTCACCCTGTGTCCCTGCTTAACATCACTGCGATAGCGTATCCATATTCTGACAGTGGCCTCAGAGGACAACGAACCGGTAGCCAGAAGCTCCCGGCCAGAGATACCTTTTACCTCCGCCCAGACCGTGGCGTAGTCCACCCAGCGTTTTATCGGTTCCCCCAATGGCCCCTGACTTTGTTCATAGCGCTGCAGCGTTATACGATGCTTTAATCCTCCGGCTCTCATTCACTACCTTCCTTACTTTCATTGCTTATCTTCACCTCCTGTTTCCAGGCCTGGCTGAATTCGTCCCCACCTTCACGTGGCGACATGCCCTCACGTTCACGGGCTTCATTCGGATTCATAATCCCGTTTTTAATACCGCGTTCGTAAGTGGCGTAGCGTTCGGTTGGTGTGGCGCGGAGAAGGTCAGCAGAATCGAACTCAACCTGGTAACGGGTACCGGATGCAGGACGGGCCACCAGCAAAGCGGATTTGATTTGTTGTTCGAAATTCGCCAGCCAGGGACGCATGGTCATTGTGAGAAATGCGCGGCTCGCTTCGCTGAAGTTGCTGTAGGTACTGTTGCTGTATTCCTGAAGAAAGATCGGAGAAACATTAAACATACGGGCAATGTCTTCAATGGAAAAACGCCGGGAAGCCAGCCATTCAGCATCCTGATTACTCATGCCCAATTTTTCGTAATCCATTCCTCCTTCAAGAATGGGCGTTTTCCCGGCATTTCGTGCACCCTTGTACCGCTCCAGTGCATCCAGGGCTTTTTTACCGTTCACGCCGTCAAGCCAGTCTTTTGCTTTGACAATGCCCGCCGCCATCATGCCTTCTTTCATGATGTTAGCGCCGTGACGCTGCTGGGCCAGTCCAAGGCCCAGCGCTTCCCGGCAGATGGTTATCGGTGAACGCCCCAGAAAACCATCGTCCGTGGCATAACGCAGATGCAGAATCTCTTCCTGAAGATAAGTACGGGTGATTCCGCTAAAGGGTTCAGTAATAGTGTATTTGTAACGGTGCCCGGACAAACGCTCCGGTACTACGGTCCCCGGTGCATATGGATGCAATGATTCAGGCTGTCCGTCACGGCCCCAGCGGATCACCGCATAAGCGTTACCGTTCAGCAGACAGTGCCGCATCATCGTGCGTTTAAACTGGTACGGTGTCTGACAGTCGTTCGGCTGCTCATTCAGCAGAAAATCAACCGGGTGATTACTCAGCCACTCCCGCGCCTCACGCCCTTTATCATTCGTTACCCGGTAGAGATAACAGGGCATGGTTGCCACTGCTTCACTGATGACTGATACGGCGTTCATGACAGCCGGCAGAGATTCAGCCGTACCCGCAGATACATATTCGCCGGATCCGGTATTAGGTATGCCCGCCATCGTCAGCCATTCATCGATGGTCATGCTGCGTTGTTCTGCCTTACGGCTGAAAGGCCAGAGACTCCACATATCAGACCTCCACCAGTTCGGCCCAGCGTCGGCGGTTATCACCCACGCGGCGTAACTCCGGATGCTGGGAAAAAAGCGAGCGGTGTGCAATTTCCACGCCGGACTCCGGGTAAGCAGGCAGCGAAGTGATCGTAATTTCGCGTAGTTCGGCAGCTGTGACTGTGCGCATATAGGGCGACTGGGCAATATCCCAGTTTTCTTTCAACGCCCGGAATCCAAACGACATGCCTTCTATATCGCCCCGTTCCACCAGCTCCAGCACATCATTACCTAACTGTGTATTGGGTGGCGTCAGTTCAAATCGCAGACCCGTATCATCTTCTGACAGTATCAGCGTGCCGGATTTGGTACGCCCCAGCAATTGCGTATAGTCATGTTCAAATAAACAACGCACATCATTACCGGATGCGAGATAGCCAGCAAATGCTCCCGGCGTAAACTGTTCGCGGAATTCGTCCCAGATAATTTCTGACAGGCTGTTCCAGCGCACCGCATAACCCACCAGCCTGCGCTCTTTGGCGATGAGTTCTGAGGTGCGGATTTCAAAATTAACGGTATCCATAACGGACTCCATAAAGACCAGAAAGGGGCCGAAGCCCCTGTGAATTATTTGGTGGAGGAAGCGGAGATTTCGAGCAGCTTGATGGCGCCGGAATCAACCACACCACCGCCCAGGTATTTATCCGTATGAATTTTGATAAAGCCCGGTTCAGTGATGTTGTCCGGACGGGTGCGGGTGCCTGTCTCATGGTCAACGATGAAATAACCACGTTTGAAGTCGCCAATACCGATCAGGTTGTCCGGCATGGTTTCGAGATATTCAACAGGGAGGCCCAGCAGCGTATCCGGATCACCTGCCTGTAAACGGTCGCGCCAGATGTAATCCCCGTTACCGTTTTTCAGTTTCTGAACGGAGGCCGCCGTGGTGGAGTTCATCACCCATACAGCATTTTTCCTGTATTTCGCCCGGAGTTTAAATTTCAGATCAATCAGTAAATCGGCATTTAGTGCAGCACCTGTGACGGACTGAAGCGTACCGAACGGGCGGGTTTTGTCTCCGTCCTGGCTGCGAGGATAAGAGAGAAAGCCTTTCGCTTTTTTCACGCCGTCGCCGGATGCCAGATCCGTTTCTTCGGTATCAACGAAAGCATCGCCAATTTCAGAGGACAGCCAGCCCATGATATCCACACCAGAAAAATCGATGATTTCCTGTGTAGTCTTCGGATAGGTGTAAACCGGGAAGAGTCGGATACTGACTTCTTCCAGTTTCGGCGTAGTTGTCTCACCACGGGCTTTTCCTTCCTCGCCGTGGTTCACCCCCGCTCCGCCCACAGAGACAAGCTGTTTAAACTCGTTACTGCCGATTTTTTTCACGGTGCAGATTTTGCGCATAACAGACTCATCGTTGAGTTGCTGCATAATCTGTTTGTTAAGTTCAGGAATAACTGTATAGCCGCCATCTTCCGGAATGCCAGTGGACAGGCTGCGGGCTTCCCCGGTCAGAATATAGGTGCGTAGTTCGTCGTTGCTTACACCGTTTTCGTTCACCGGGTGGCCTGGCTGGTTGCGTTCTTCAGTGGCAATGGCTTCATAGCGGCTGATGTCAGTATCGAGTATCTGGGCGCGGGTGCGGAGTTCATCAAACTGTGTGCCTTCCTCATCGGTCAGGCTGCGTTTTTCGCTGTCGGCTTTTTCAAGCAGGGTACGCATCTGCGTTTTGATTTCGTTTTTTTGCTGGCGTAATTCGAGTAATTTCTTCATGGAGTGGTTTCCGTAACAATTAATGTTGAGACGTGAAACCAGCGCTTTAAGGGTCGTCCACCCGGAGAGAAAACCGCGGTTCTGCCGGAAGAACCGGGTGGACAGTGGCGGCTCACGTCTGAGTGCCACTATCTAAAATAAACATAAATTAAATTAGGTAAATAAATGTTCCATATCAAAAACACATCTAAACAGTACTGAACATGTAATTTACATAATGTGAAATGAAGGTATCATACTCACGAACCGGTGAGGATTCAGAAGATGATAAGAAAATTACTTAAAGAAATTTATAGCGATGAAGTTTATCCAGAAAATAGTCGTTATTCTTACGACGCCTCTCTTGGTGATGATTGTGCAATTCTCGGGATTGCAAAAGAAACTTACCGGGACTTAGCTGGCCTAAATTCTTTCTCTGATATTTCTGAGGGAGATTATGTTTACACTGTAAGAAGAGGCAGTAAAACAAGAATAAAACGTACTGTAAGGCAAGTTTCAGTTTTAGATGACCCGATTTTCATCGTCATAAAACTTGATTTTGTCCCCCAACTAACAGGACACGAAAAAGCTGTGAATAACTTTCATATCAATAATATCAATGGCACTAATGTACAAGTTGGTGAAAATAACAATATAGATATTAACATTACACTTTCGGAATTAGTAAAAAAAATTGTTGAATCAGAAGATCAAGATGCTAAAAATGCATTAGGCAAGTTTTTAAGCAACAATACCATCGCCAGCATTATTGGTGCAGGGACATCTAAACTCTTAGATCTGCTGTAACAATATGGCCTAGTCACACTAGGCCATTTTCCCTATCAATTTTCTCTGTTATCAGTCAAGCAAAACCCTGCACTCCTCAAGATAATTAATCAGAGCATTTAATTGCTCAAGATTAGTTACAATAATTTCTGCTGACAAAGTACTACGTATAAAATCATGATGATCAATCCAGAAAATGGCACCATCAGCAAGCGCTTGACGATATTCTACAATACTCATGGCATCTGTTTCCTGGATACCATACATCTTTCGATGTTTTTCGATGTCCTGAAATGTGATAGGCATAAATTGCTATCCTTCATCTAGAAATTCAGAGCGATACCAGCCGTTATCACCCCTGAAAAAATCACACCAAATAGTACTGGGTAATAAAGAAAATACATGCAGTATTTATAACCCATCGAAGTACTATGCTCCTCGATAACAAATGCGATACTTAAAAGCGTAATTATGAACCCTAACAGCGTTAACGTTAGGGCAATGCACACAAACGCTAACTGACTCCCTTCAAGATTTGCGCTGTTCATTTTTTTGAGCAAAATCATTAACACCAAAGAATGCAAAATACTCAATGCCAGTGCTCCAGAACTTGCTTCAGCAATCCGTCTGTAGTTGTTAATCAATCCCTTCAACTTATCCATGGCTGCCCCTAAAATTAATAAATATACGTTTAAGTGTTCACCTGTTCACCTTTACACTTTTTATCAATAAATTCAATTCATTAAGTGGTGAATACATCACTTTTAAGTGTTCACAAGTGTTCACCCTCCCCTTCACCCTTTAGGCTAAAAAACAATCAAAAGGTGAACAGGTGAATACTTGGTGAATACTTCATAAATAAGTGTTCACCCCTTAACCCCATGTAATAGATAGACTTTTTAACAGGGTGAATACTGGTGAACACTTTATCTATAACTTTACTCTACCCCAGCACTTTCAGAATTATTGTTACATGACGGCATCCAGTCGTCTGAATCGTCATGCAGAGTTACGTTGGAGCGTATTCCATGCTTTGTTTTCCGTTTCTGATACTCCTTTCCATATTCAGCCATTGCTCCAGGCATATCCGTACCAAACCGCATTAACGATACTGGTTTGTTGAGGCCATTGGCGCGCATGTATGCCAGGTAGGCGTGATACAGATAACGACGCGGGCTGAACGGCACTATCTCGGCATTACCGATAAACATCCCATCACACACAACCGATGCCATGAGGTAGCCGCAAAAGTCCACCAACGAATCACCTTCTCTCTTTATCGCCAGTGCTTCTTCTGATTTCTGTTGCTCGTGCAATAGTCGTTTGGCTTCGTCCTGGTCTGCAAAACGTGTAAGTAAATGACGAATAACTACAGCCAGTTCCCCTTCTACTTTCTCTGCAAGCATCGAGTCTCGCTCGTTTTCCGGTACAACCTCTGAAAAGTTGAATATCACCCGTCGCCGCGAGATCCCCCCGCTGCGGTCGCTGAATGTCATAGCATTGTTGTTGACCGCCAGCACCACCGCCGGAATCCGGGTTGAATATGGCGCTTTATGCTTAGGATCGATAGACACTTTGTCGCCACCTGTTATGGCCTTAATACCTGCACCATCACCAGCGTACCGGGTCATATCCGGCATAATGATCAACGAGTAACCCACCACCAGCGCCCTGTCCCTTGCATCCTCCAGCGCCTTCATACTGGCTGATACAGTGTTAGCCTTGCCCGCCAGCATTGTGCAAATTTCTGCCATCACACTTTTACCACTACCACCGGGCCCCGTTACCTCCAGAAATAATTGCCAGTCGTACCTGTTCGCCAGCACCATAAACAACGCCGCCAGCACACGCTCTGTCTTACGATCATTACTGGCCACAGAACGACGGAGCCACTTCCAGAAATTAGGAGCATGGCTGGCCAGCGTTTCCCCTTCGGCTGGTGGACTGAATGGTAACTCGCTGGCGATCAGCAACCAGTCCGTTTTGCTGTGCTGTCTGAATTGCCCAGTCCGGGTATCAAATACCCCGTTACTGAAGCCAATCAGATTTCTGGCAGTCACACCCATAACCGGAAGGCTTAGTTTCATGGTTTCTACTGCCGATTTGACGGCGTTCTGTGAATAGGCCACCTCGGCATCAATGTAAATCTGGGCCATTTCGCGCTGAAGCTCTTTATCCGGGAGAGGAATCCACACCACACCGTTATAGTGGTGTACGGTGTCCGAATCGGCATGAATTGCCAGATCGCCATCATAATGAGCCAGCAACACTTCACCGCGTTGGCTGGCCCCCATCTGATTCAATGCCGGTGTTATTCCGCTATGGTCTGGTTCGCGTTTCGGGACCGGGAGATCGGCAACAACACTATCCATACGGATCCGCTCCAGATAATCATGCCAGTCCTCTGGCTGGCGATCCGGAATGCCCTTATACAATTTGGCATCCTGCACTCCTGCTCGCGCCAGCTTCTCACCAATGGTGTTTATCAGTCTCGGTTCAATGTTCCCTGCCAGATATACACGAGCACTACGCCGCCCCTTATCAATAATTTGCAGGCTATCCAGTTCCGCCAGTTGCTTTGGCCCCAGCCAGACAGGGGGCGTTGTATCTTCGGCAATTTGTTTTCCCAGGCCCTCTTCCCATCCCTTTGCATGAGCGTAAGCATCAGCCCCGGCAAAAATGATCGCCTCTGTGAATTTTTCCTTTGGCAGAAATTTTAAGTTCGGAGCACGTTTCATTTGCCCGCTCTCTTAGCGGCAATCAACGTCCGCAGGTTCTGAATTTTTTCTGCTGTGTTGTTTGACTTGCACCATTCGCTGAATGTCTGACGTTTCACCAGGATGAACTCCCTTTCAAACCGTTCGACCGGGAAAACACACTCTCTGGAATAACTCTCCCTGATATACGTAATCCGGTTATCAGTAACCATTTTCACAGTTACCCGTTCGCCCCTGTTATCCTGGAAAATATCACCCGGGAGGATTTCAGGCCGAGTCTGGCCACCAGCAGTTAAGCTGTTAATTTTCTTTTTCATGACGTTAGTCCTTTTTGACTGGCGTTACGCGATAACCGGCGCGTTCGAGAATGTGATCAAAGAGTACTGGTGTACCGATAATTTCATCCGGGCGTAAGACCATATCTCCTTTAACAAAGCCATTTTCGACATAAAGCAAAATACGACCGGAAAAATCAGGGGAGACATGCAGTGAGACCTTCAGCATAGGGATTTGGTTATCCATGATGCCCCCCATTTTTTCCCATTTTCTCAGCCAGTGTTGATTTGTTATCAGGATAAATAATCTGGGCACCCGCCATTTTTGCGGATTCAAAAAAGCTTTCTACCGTTGTGGTGAACTCGTTCTTACGCAATAGATAAGCCCCCTGAACAGTTCCTTTTTCCACACTAACCAGCACCCGTCCGGTGAAATTTTCTGGGGCGGGGATCGTTACAGTGAACGTCAGTAATTTTTCACGCATGATGACCCCCCATCACATTCAGTTCATAAGCGCCGCTTGCATACTGGTACAAAGAGCACTCAGAGCGAATCTTCGCAGCAAAGGTTAGATCCCAGCGGGAATACCATTCGCGGGCTTCTTTTTCCGTGTCGGCGGCGATGCGGATCACTACGGGTGTGCAGGTCTGCCCCTTCGGTATACCGAGGAATAGCCATGTAAATTTGGGGTGAGTTTGGGTATGCTGTGTTCCAGCCATAGTCGTTACTCCAGTTAACGGTTAGGTTAGGAGCCCAGTTGTGTTGCCGCACTTCTGGGTTCCGCTAAATTCATGGTTGCACAAAATCAATATGGTACGTACCATGCGTTTACAGCCTAACTCAGCGGTACGTACCAATGCAAGATAAAAGTTCCAAACCTGCTTTCGAACGCTCAGGAAGCACTAAGAAAAATATTCGTTTCGAAGATGAATTGATTGAGGAAATTAACAAAGCTGCTGGTCCAGGGCAATTCAGCTCATGGG
>ENA-UEPN01000463-UEPN01000463.1-human-gut-metagenome-genome-assembly--contig:-NODE-463-length-27386-cov-4.273683_pt1 | contig 27386 bp, 33 predicted proteins | sample MGYA00242897_ERZ507910 | MGnify/ENA primary metagenome ERZ507910 (study PRJEB26167, sample SAMN06115525) | human gut metagenome | host: Homo sapiens | place: China:Jiangxi | collected 2015-08-20...
CTGCACCGCCCGCCGACGGAATCGGACGGGAATCCGTGGGACCCGGTGATGCTCCAGCTTTATCTGGACAAAAACCGGCGAGGCCCCACCGGCATGGTGGAGGCGACATTCTTCCCGGCTACTGGCAGGATAGTTGACTAAGGAGGGAAAACGTGCGAAAAATCGTGATACCCATCGCGCCGGTGACAAAGAAAAATCACCAGCGCATTGTGCGAGGGCGGTATGGTGCACCGATGGTCATTCCGTCCGCGCAGTATGAAGCATACCAGCAGGCCGCCGCATGGCATTGCAAGGGCGGCGAGACCATCGCAGAACCGGTGGAGGTTAAGTGCCTGTTTTATATGCCCACCCGGCGCAAGGTGGACTTAACCAACCTGCTGGAGGCCATCGACGATATCCTGGTGTATGCCGGGACCCTGGCGGATGACAACAGCAGCATCATCGTGTCGCACGACGGGAGCCGGGTTCTGTACGACAAGGAAAACCCCCGGACGGAGGTGTATATCAGCCGGTATGAATGACTTTGACTACGATTGCATGCAGAAAAAGCGCACTGCGCGAGGCGCGTTTGCGCATATCAGCCGAAAGCGCGGCGGGTGTACGCTGCCCAGCGACAACCTGACCGCGAAACAAAGAAGGGAGAAAAATGGAGAAGTGAAAAGCTACAACATCACCCGGCCCATGCCGTGGCCGGAGTTCAAGGCAATGCCGGAGGACCTGAAACGCGAGTTTCTCCGCAACATGCAGAGTTTTGGCGGTACTGCAAGCTGGCTGGCGGATGAAATGGGCGCGGCAAGCGCGACCATAAGAGCCGCCGCAAAAGCCGCCGGGGCACCGTTTGCGCGCGGAAATGGGAATTTGGAACTGTGGCACCGGAAGGTTGCAGAGTGGGCGAACGCCGAACAGCAGACTGCCGCAGAGACGCCCGCCGAAGAACCTGCGGCTCAGGAATCCGGGAAGAGATTGATCCTGGAGCATGCCCGCATGGAGTTTAACTATAGCAGTTTTACGGACCTGGCGATGTTCCTGCGGGTGGCGGTGCCGGAGAGCGGCAAGGTGACGGTGGAATGGTGAGCTACACGGACTTCCTCGCCGGGAAGCAACATATCCCCCCGGCCTGCGGGTTCGAGGTAGACAAAGCCACCATGAACGCCCACATGTTCGAGTGGCAGAAGGATATTGCCCGGTGGGCACTGCGCAGGGGTCGGGCAGCACTGTTTGAGGAGTGCGGGAACGGAAAGACCATCCAGCAACTGGAGTTTGCCGATCAGGTGGTCAGACACGAGGGAAGGCCTGTTCTCATTGTTGCACCACTGACGGTGGGGACACAAACGATGAGGGAGGCGCGGAAGTTCGGATATTCGGCCACAATCTGCCGGACGCAGGATGATGTAAAGCCGGGGATCAATATCACGAACTATGAGATGCTTCAGCATTTCGACGGCGGGAGTTTTGCGGGGGTGGTGCTGGACGAGTCCAGCATCCTGAAGAACTACACCGGCAAGATGCGGAACCAGATCATCGAGATGTTCAAAAGCACCCCGTATCGGCTCTCCTGTACGGCCACCCCGTCGCCCAATGACTACATGGAACTCGGCAATCAAGTTGAGTTCCTGGGTATTATGAGCCGTACGGAAATGCTGGCAACATACTTCATCCATGACGGGAGCGACACCAGCAAATGGCGGCTCAAGGGGCACGCAGAGACGCGGTTCTGGGAGTGGGTTGCCACTTGGGCCGTGGTGTTGACGTGCCCTGGCGACTTGGGATATCCCAACGATGGCTATGTACTCCCGCCGATGATCGTGACGGAACACATCGTGGACGTGAAACCCGATGGAACGTATAACTTATTTGGCGGCGAGATTGCGAAAACCCTTACAGAACGACGGGACGCGCGGAGGGCCAGCCTGCGGGAACGGTGCGAGAAAGCGGCGGAGATTGTTGCGCAAGCCCCAAATGAACAGTGGATCTGCTGGTGCGACCTTAATGCCGAGAGCGAACTGCTGGCCGAGATTATCCCAGGCAGCGAGGAGGTGCGCGGAAGCGACAAACCGGACGAGAAGGAATCCGCGCTCTTGCGATTTGCCAGCGGCGATCTCCGCGTCCTGGTCACAAAGCCGTCTATAGCTGGGTTTGGGATGAACTGGCAGCAATGCCACAACATGATCTTTGTGGGGCTGTCTGACAGTTATGAGCAGATGTATCAGGCCATCCGTAGGTGCTATCGATTTGGGCAAAGTCTGCCCGTAAATGTGCATATTGTTACCTCTGCGGCGGAAGGGGCCGTGAAAGCCAATGTGGACCGCAAAGAGCGACAAGCCGCAGAAATGAAGCGGAACATGGTGCGGTACACGAAAGAAATCTTGAGAAAGGATATCCGGGGGCAGGAACGGATTGTTATTCCGTATAATCCGCAGGTTGCGATGATCGTCCCGGAGTGGGTAATAGGCGCATGAACGTATTGGACCAATCTATTGGACGCAGATATGCAGTGTATAACGGGGATAGCTGCGAGGTGCTGAAAGGAATACCGGACAACAGCATCCACTATTCTGTCACATCCATCCCGTTTGCCAGTCTGTACACATACTCCAACAGCGACAGGGATATGGGCAACTGCCGGAGCTATGATGAGTTTGCCGAGCAGTACATGTACTTGGGCCGCGAATGGTATCGCGTAATGATGCCAGGGCGGAATGTGAGCATCCACTGCATGAATCTCCCCACCAACAAGGAGCGGGATGGGTATATCGGAATCCGGGACTTTCGGGGAGACGTGATCCGCTGGATGCAGTCGCTGGGATTTATTTACCATAGCGAGGTGTGCATCTGGAAGAATCCTGTGACGGCCATGCAACGCACCAAGGCACTGGGGCTGCTGCATAAGCAGATCAAGAAAGACTCCTGTATGAGCCGGATGGGCATCCCGGACTATGTCGTGACGTTCCGCAAGCCCGGGGACAATCCGGAGAGGGTTTCCCATACGGACAGCACTTACCCCGTGTCCAAGTGGCAGCAGGTAGCATCTCCCATTTGGGAGGACTACGCGTCCCCCACATGGTGGGACATCAACCAGAGCGATACGCTCAACCGCAAGGCGGCAAAGGAAGAAAAGGACGAGCGGCATATCTGCCCATTGCAGCTTCCCGTAATCGAGCGGTGCGTGGAACTGTGGAGTAATCCTGGGGACATTGTGATGGATCCATTCGATGGGATAGGCTCTACAGGCTACCAATCCATCCTGATGGGTCGTAGGCACATTGGCGTGGAGCTCAAGGCCAGCTATTTCCACCTTGCGGCAGAGAATTGCGCACAGGCAGAAAGACTGGCAGAAACCGGAGCGCAGGAGGCCGAGGACATATCTCTGTTTGACGAAATGGAGGACAGAACATGAAGAAATACTTGATGGGGCTGGCGGTTGGCTTACTTGCAGGGTGTTGCCTTTTGTTGGGGTGGCAACTTGGCGGAGACGCAAAAGACGCTAAGGCCGCCGACTTGCCGCAGATGGAAGAAGTAATGCCACAAATCCTCCAACAGGATGCCACGCAGACGCAGGAACAGATATTCACCGTCACGGCGTACTGCCCCTGTGAAAAATGCTGTGGGGTGTTCGCAAATGGCTACACAGCCACCGGAGCAAAAGCCACCCAGGGCGTGACGGTGGCCGCAGACCCGAATGTGCTGCCGATGGGTACGGAAATAGAACTGGACGGCCATACATACACCGTGCAGGACACCGGCGGAGACATTGCCGGGAATCGTCTGGATCTGTATTTTGACAGCCACGAGGACGCACTCCAATGGGGCGTGCGGGAAAAGATCGTGAGGTGGGCCGGATGAAAAGCCCCTGCGTAAAAGATTGCCCGGACAGGCTCCCGTGCGGGGCCTGCCGGAAGAGCTGCGAGGCGTTCCGGGAGTACGAGGCCCAGCGGCTGGAGGAAAAGCCCTGGGTGGATCAAGCCAACACAGCCGCACGGGAGGCGCTATGTGCGGCAGAGTGCGAGGTGTGCAAAGGCCGGGAAACGACACATGAGATAGGAGGTTGACAATATGGATGCTATGAAGTTTATTGAGGAACGAAACAGGATGTGTGACTCTTTTGAAACTTGTGGGATGTGTCCTGCTTTTGAATTCTCATGCAGTGAACTGCGTAAAATTCAGCAAAATCCTACCATCGTTTCTATAGTAGAGCGGTGGAGTAAAGAAAATCCGCGTAAGACCCGGCAGGATGTGTTTCTGGAGCAGTATCCAGAGGCGAGCTGCGTTGACAATATTTTGGTGTCTTGTCCTAAAGTGATTGATAAGAATTTTTCCTGCAGCAAGACTTGTTTTAATTGCGCAGAATGCCGCCGCGAGTTCTGGATGCAGGAGGTGGAGTGAATGAACGATATCACACGCCAGCCCTGGTCCGAATGGCTGGAAAACTCGCTGAGAACGATAATGGACATTGAACCGGTATGCCCGTGTATTGTGGCAACAAAGCCGGATGGGACCGTTTTTACCGGATATTACAACGCCGGGGCAACGGATAAGGCCGTGTTTGCGCACAATATCCAGAGCGATGTGACCATGGATATCATCCGGGAGAACATCGGGAAAATCAAGGAGATGCTTGAGGAGAATGACAATGGATAAGCTGAAACCGTGCCCGTTCTGTGGTGGGGACGTTCGATTCGACAAGGCATATAGCTATTTCCGAGACAACATGATCTACTGCGACGGATGCGACATGGTGTTTACTTTGGACGATTGCTCGGCATCTGACGATGATGTCGTCAGAGCGTGGAACAGGAGGGCTGACAATGGCTGAATACATTGAACGAATTGACGCGATTAAAGCCGTAAATAAGCAAAACGCCTTTACCATGACGAGAGTGGCGTTAATTGATAGCCTCAATAGCATCCCCGCCGCTGATGTGGCCCCGGTGGTGCGGTGCAAAGATTGCGAGAACAGCTACTACGCAGTGGATGATCTGATATGCGCCTACGGCCCGTGTGTTGATTGCCCTGTGTCTCCGGATTTCTGGTGCGCGAATGGCAGATGGAGGGAGGATGCCCATGCTTAAGACTAACCCCCGCAGAATCCCCCGCACACAGGCCGACGTAGACAAAGCCTACAGCAATGGAGTTGTGGAGGGCTTGAGCCGGGGCATAGATCTGATGCTGTATGTCCTGATCGATAAGCACGACGCGCCGATGGACGATGTGCAGCAGCTTGCCGGTGAGCTAAACCACGCCGCTCAGTGCGTGGCGGAAGGGTACATCACATGGGCCGATATCCGCCAGATGCTCAAAGAGTACGGCGTTGAGACGGCGCTGGAATAGGAGGTACGATGAGCAACAAATACTCGCTCCCTTACGATATCCGCATGGAGTGTATTGCCTACGTCAGGGGCTATCCCCGCCGGGTCCGCGCGTACAATGCGGCCCGGGAGGAAGTGTTGGAGTCGTCGGCCTATGCCATGTCTGGTATGCCGCATGGCCCCGGTAACAGTAGGATAGCGGAACGCAAGGCGGAACGGCTGACAATCATTGAGAGCTGGCCGGAAACGAAGAAAATGCGGGCCGTGGAATACGCCATGGACAACGTAGGCAGGGATATCGCCAACGAGAACGTGCGGCGTAAACTGGTATGGGCGATCATGCGAAACTGCGACAGCCAGAAACGATACCCCATTGAGATGATATCCCCGGCCGGGATAAGCCCACGCACATTCCGGCGGCAAAAAGATAAATTCCTGTGGCTGATTGCGCAAAACGCAAAAATTATTGAAAATGTGGCCCCAAACCACGTTCCAGGTGGTGTAAAATAGTATCATCGGAGAGTGGAACCAATCAGCCCACGACCCGAAATTTCATTTTTATCCTCTTTTTTCTTTCCTCCATAGGTTAAGGCACGGCCGGTAATTGGTGCTTCCGCGCAAGCGGCCTCGCAAGAGCGTTACCGGCATGCAGACACTCACGGGATATCTCGCGGGTGTCTGCTTTTATGCGGGTGTAGCCAAAAGGTAAGGCACGGGACTTTGACTCCCGTATGTGCTGGTTCGACTCCAGCCGCCTGCGCCAAACTCTAAACCGAGTCACCAACGGAGTATAAACAAGTGGGGTAACCGTGGAAACCGGACATATATGCGGCATAGGTACCCCGTAGTGGGAGACCACAGCGAGTGACGGGGGCTTCCCCTGAAGCGCTAAAGCAGGGCAGGACTGCAATGCCGCACCAACCACACAAGCGGGCGAGGAAGCGCGAGAAGTTAAGTACGCACAAGCTATCCGGATAGCGGCGGACAGTTAATCCGCAAAAACAGTGCGTGGCTGATGAAAAGGCGCAGCGCGGTGTGGTTTCAGAGGCCGGGTAGCGCCCGGACAATGTGAGACCGTCCGGCATGGCTCACATGCAAATGACAATGGCCGCTGAAAACTGCCGTGGGGATGCGCCCCCCTTGCGATAGCCAATGTGTGGCCGCTTGAAATGCTTGCGGGGCTTCAAGCGCGCATGAGGCGTGACAATCTAAGCGGCAAGCCGAGCAAATGCGGGCGTAGCTCAGTCGGCAGAGCTTTATCGCGTGAAGGGATATGCGATTGAATACCCTTGGTCGCTGGTTCGAGTCCAGCCGCCCGTTCCAAAAGATAGTAGGAGTGCCCAATTGGGCGGGTGAACTTGTGCCATACATAGCGCAGAGGGGGGAGCGCGGCACAATAAACAGGAGGAGTCATGAAAATCATTAAGCGCGGGAACCAAGATAAATTTGCCCGGGCAGAATGCCCAACGTGCGGGTGCGTATTCGAGTTCAATACGTGCAAAAAGGTTGAACGCGACTGCATGACCGGGAAAACGATTGTGCGACCGGCAGATGCGTGTGTCATGTGCCCGGAGTGTGACGGATTTTTTGAAATCACCCCAAATATGTTAAGACGGGAAGAAGGTGACATGGATGGCAAGTAAAATCACGCAAACTATGAGGGAACAAGTCCTTGCCGACTATGACGCATGCAAGCATATAGCGACTGTGGCAAAACAAAACGGGCTTTCCGAGCCGACTATCCGCAAGATCATCGTGCAAGAACGCGGAGAGAATGCCATCTCACACACCAGGGGTGCGGCATCAGCGTCTGTTACGGCCAGATGCACCGCAACAAATGAAGAGATTTCACAAATCGTCAGGGAATCATTCCAATACTTCAAAAGGTCGTGCGTAAAAACTGATGAGGAATGCGCCGATAAGCTTAACGACTATTTCAAACAGTGTGTAGAGGAAGGACAAATCCCCACAGTGGAGGATATGTGCCTCGCTCTCGGGGCCGTAACTCAAACGGTTTTGGACTGGCAAAAGGGATCGTTGGGCCCCGTGAGGGCTGGCATGATAAAAAAAGCCAAACAAATTCTGGCCGGAATAGACGCAAAACTGGTCTCACAGGGGAAAATCCCGCAGATTACGTACATTTTCCGCGCAAAGAACTTTTTCGGCATGAGCGACAAGCAGGAGGTCATCCTCACACCCAACAATCCCCTTGGGACAGAAACGCCGCCCGAAGAACTTCAGCAGAAGTACATCGAAGCGGCGTCTTGCGACTATGAAAATTGATTTTTTTTAGCGACTATTCAGCAACTTTCGGAGTAGGGGCAGCGATTTTCCCGGGTTTATACACGGTTTAGCGACTATCAGCGACTTTCACGCAAAACCGGACGACTTTTGCAGCGTCTTTCGGCACGAAACTGCCAGAATGAGCGCGTGTGCACAGCCGCTTGACTCACTCCACGCCCTGAGCCGAACGGCGCGCACTGTCTCGCCCGGGATTAGGCCCCTGCGCCATAGCATTGCGGGGCCTGTCAATACGGTTTGCGCCGTTGCCGTGTCCCCCCGCCCAGGAAGCGCCCGCGCCGCCACGATCAGGCCGGGAAAAGCAGGGCAGCCACGCACCGCCCAAACACACTACGCCACAACGCCGCCGCAAATCACGCCAAAACGCCACACACAGCGTGTTGCATTGGCGGCGGTACCCCAAACACCGCCCAACGCCAAAAGCCCGCAAAACGCCGTTAAAACGCCTTTGCGGGTAGGGCATAAAAATAACCGCCCCGGAATAGCTCCGGGGCGGCCTGTTGCCTGGGAGATCATCTGCGGAGATACTGCCGGATGCAGTATTGCGTGCTGCAATGGCAGGGGAGCAGCACATACAGTTGCCCCTTGCGGGTGCCTCCGGCAGTCCGTACCGGCTGCGCGTCGGGGTCTGCCAGTCGGCTAATATATCCGCGCTGGTATTTGGTGTCGGCTGCCTTATATCCGGCCTTGATAGCGTCTACATATGTCATAGTGATATATCCTTTCCGGGGCCTTGCCCCTGTCAGATGGTTGGTGGGTTACTTGGACTTGCGGACCACGTCGGCCAGGACGGCCAGCGGGAACCATATAATCAGCAGCAAAAGAGATAGCAATCCGGCACCCCCTTAAAACAAGATAAACAGATTGGGGCAACGCCCGATAATGGCGTATAACTGCCCGGTTTCGGTGCTCTCGACGAGGCCGCCGTTGATGCCGTAAACGCCCGTGGAATAGCCCACCTTTTCAAGCCTGCGCAACGTGTAAATATATTCGCTCGGCTTATTGGTGTAATCTTCGGCCACACCGAGCCGCACAAGCTCCCGCAGCTCTTTTTGCTTGTATTTATCCATATTATACCTCCCGGCCTTACTGGCCTATCTCTTGACCAGGCGGGCCGGGCGTGGTACACTGTACGCGCTGGGCCCCTGGTCTGGTGTGGGGGGCGTATCCGCATTGCTTGACCGGCGGCGGGTGCGCTCCCCTGCTGTACGGATACCATTATATCAGATTATATGTAATTGTCAATAGCAAAATCATGATTTTGCGTAATTCGCGGAGACGGGGCCACGCGCGGCATGACCGGGGCGGGGGATATCAAGGGCGGGAGCGGGGCCGGGTAAGCCCCAAAATGCCCGCAAAAAATAAAAGAGAAAAACAAAATGGCGGCTTGACATTTACGTTTACTGTGTGATACAATAACCGTAGAAGCCAATCCAATTTTGGATTGGCCCCAAAGGAGGAGAGCCGTATGAAAAACGTGGTTGCATATATCTGCGTGAGCACAGACGGGCAAACCGGAGAAGATAAGTTTGGGCTGGACGTGCAACGTGAACAGATAGAGGAATACTGCCGCAAGAACGACATGAACATCCTGCGTTGGTTTTCCGACGAGGGAGAGAGCGGCGCAAAGTACCGCCCCGGGTTCGACGAGATTGTCTACGGAGAAGTGAACAACCCCCCTTACGAAGCTGTCGTAGTTGCGAAATCTGACCGAGTGGCCAGAGACATCAACATATACTTTTACTACCAGGGCGCACTGCTGCGCAAAGGCATTGAGCTAATCAGCATCTGTGAGGACTTCGGGCAATTCGGCGTATTTGCCGGGATGCTCAAGGCGTTCACCTTGACGTGCGCCGAAATGGAGAGAGACAACATCAACAAGCGCACGAGCGCTGGCAGAGCAGTTAAAGCCTCCCGTGGCGGATATTCTGGCGGTCGAGCACCTATGGGGTATGAAGTTCGAGGTGGTGCGCTCTGCATCAACGAGAAAGAAGCGGCTGTTGTCCGGCGGGTATTTGAGCTTCGGGACGGCGGCGTGACTCTTAATGGAATCGTGGACAGTCTCAACAAGGACGGGTATACCACCCGGAACGGGAAGCCGTTCGTTATCAGCACGGTGCAAAGTATCGTGAACAACCGGAAAACTTACGAGGGATTTTACCGGTACGGAAAAAACAAAGAGTGGGTCAAGGGCCAACACGAGCCGATTCTGACAGTAGGCGCGAGATGAAGTAATTCCCCCGGCCACCCGGGAGAAAATAAATGTGGAGGAAAAGGAAAATGGAGGAGGAGAAAAAGCGAAAAAAACTAAGGGGCTGGCAAATCGTACTCATCGTAATGGGCACGTTGATGGAGTTTCTGGCTCTGCTTGCGTCTATAGAAAACAAGGACCCCGAGATGTTTCTGGCATGGACATTCATGTTGGGCTTCCTGGGCGGAATCGCGTGGACAATTGTAAACGCGGTCAAGCGGCGTAAAGTCGCAAAGCCCTTGATTGTCACCGCAGTTTGTTTCTGTGCGTTTATTGCGGCGGCGCTAATCTTTTCTAGTGGGGAGACGCCACCGGAACAGCCGGACAATCCCGCCGTCGAGGAGCCAACCAAGGGGGACGAGCCGAAGCAGTCGGGCGAAGAAAAGCCCTGTGAACACAAGTGGGTGCTGGTGGACAGTGTGGCCGCCACGGAGGAATCCGAAGGGTACGAGGAATACAAGTGCGAGTCGTGCGGAGGAAAGGACATTAAGCAGACCCCGAAGCTCGAACATGTAGTTACGTTCGAGGAAGTCTACCGCGCGTATAAGGAAAACGAGCTTGCGGCAGACGAAAAGTATAAGGGCAATCGTTACAAAGTTACAGGGCAGATAGCTGGCCTTTCGAGCAGCGGCTTGCTTAACCTGACGGGAGGCGCGACGCTGACTATGCAGACAAACGTTGGCGGAACGATCGTGATTTATATAGCCGAATTTGAAAAAGACCAAGAAGATGCGCTCAAGCAAATCAAGGTTGGAGACACGATAACGCTCGAGGGAACGTGTGGAAGCTCGGGGTATTGGTACGATTGTGAACTTGTAGGATAACCAAGTAAATAAAAGAGACGAGTTCTTTCGGGAACCCGTCTCTTTTTATGCAAAAATGGAGGCCGCATGGACTACGCAAAACTATCAGAACGCATAAAACAGCATATTGCGCGGAATCCGTCCGACCACGTGCCGTACATGGACCTTCTATCCGTATGCCGACAACTGGAACCGGATGATTTCACCCTGGCCCATGAGCTGAGCAAGGATTTGCGAAAACTGAGTTCTGCGGCCCTGCACAAGTGCAGCGCAAATGCGGCGGATTCTTTGTTTGACGTGTACAAAAAGGCCATGTGCTTTGACGCACCGCACGATTTCGACACGTTTCTGCTGTACATCGAGATGAACCGCAAACCGGAGAAGAAGTTCTATGCACCGCGAAGACATTATTTGCGGCCTATTGTGGCGGCGTATCAGGAGGTTTTAGACGGAAAACTGCGGCTGTTGACGCTGTCGATGCCCAAACGCGCCGGAAAATCCCAGTTGGGCATCAATTTCGTCAATTTTCTGTCTGGGCGGGAACCGGACAAGTCGTCCCTAATGGAAGGGACGGGGGACGACCTGGTGAAAAGCTTTTATTCCGGGTGCCTGGAGTATCTGCAAACGCCAAATGAATATTTATTCTATGACGTTTTTCCCAATTCTCCGTTGGTGCAGACCAATGCGGACACAAAGATACTGAATCTGCGGTCAAAGTCCCGTTTCCCCACAGTCATGTGTCGATCTATTGACGCAAGACAAGTGGGCTTGTCGGAGGCTACGAACGTCCTATATCTGGATGACTGCGTAGAGGGACGCGAGGAAGCAAAAAACCGCCAGAGACTGGACGATAAGTGGGAGGTCATATCCGGTGATATCCTGGGCCGAGCCATTGAGGGCACACCCATTGTCGCCACGGGGACCCGATATTCCCTGTATGACCCAATCGGCCACCTACAAGAGGAAGCGCAAAAAGGCGGCTGGGCGTGGAAAGCCATTGAAATACCGGCACTTGACCCTGTTACGGACGAGAGTAACTACGAATACGAACGGGACGGGAAAAAGGTGTTTACCACAGCGTATTTCCGCGAACAGAGGGAGCTTTTGAGCGCGGAACAATTTGAGAGTGAATTCCAGCAGCAGCCCTTTGAAGCAAAGGGACTGCTTTTTAACAAGGATGAGCTGAATTATTTCTTTGAACTCCCCACAGGCCGTGATCCGGACGCCGTTATTGCCGTGTGCGACACCGCAGAAAGCGGAAGCGACAGCACCGCCCTTCCCGTTGCGGCGCTGTACGGGGATGAAGTGTATATCGTGGACGTGGTGTTTGATGATTCTCCGCCGGAAGTCACAAAGCCGGAATGCGCCAGGTGCCTGATCGACAACCGCGTTGCGGACGCGCTGTTTGAAAGCAACAACGCGGGCATGTATTACGCCAGAGACGTTGCGGAAATCGTCCGGCAGCGTGGATATAGCGTTGGAATACGTACAAAAAGGACCATTTCCAACAAACAGACGCGAATTGAATTTGCGTCCGACAACATCAAGAAACACTTCTGGTTCAAGCATCCGTCCACCTATAAACGGGGCAGCCAGTACTTCAATTTCATGAAGGAAGTCACCACTTATACCCGGAGCGGCAAAGTGCCGCACGATGACGCACCGGATGCTTTATCCCTGCTGGAGAACGAAATCCGGATGCGAGTGGGCGGCAAAGTGGAAGTGTTCAAGCGGCCATTTTAAGGGGGTGTGCCAATGAATCTTTTTGGTCGGAAGGTTATCTACACGGACGTTGAGCACGTCACCCGGGGAAATGTGGTGGATGTTTTGCAAAAGGCTATGCCAATCCACCAGATGAACCGGGCGGACATTGAGTATCTTTACAGGTATTACAAGGGAGACCAGCCCATTTTGGGCAGGGTAAAGGACGTCAGGCCGGAAATCAACAACAAGATCGTTGTGAACCGGGCGAACGAAATTGTTTCGTTCAAGGTCGGGTATCTTCTGGGTGAGCCTGTGCAGTACGTCAGCAGGGGGAACGATGAATCCGTCGCTGAAGGCGTGTCCAAGCTCAACGATTATGCGCTTTCAGAGGACAAGGCCGCCAAGGACAAGGAGCTGGCGGACTGGTTCCATATTTGCGGCACGTCTTACCGCATGATTCTGCCGGACAGAATGGCGGACGTGGAGGAAGACGAATCGCCGTTTGAGATTTTTACACTGGATCCGCGCAACACCTTTGTGGTGTACTCCAGCGGCTTAGGCCACCGGCCCATTCTTGGCGTGACGTATGTGCAGAAAGAGGACAACACCGTTGTTTTCTGCTGCTATTCCGAAGATACGTATTTCGAGGTAACGGAAACCTGGGATGTGAAAGCGGAGCCACAGATATTGGGCATCCCAATTATCGAATACCCATCCAATGAAGCCCGGTTGGGCGCTTTTGAGATTGTGCTCCCCCTTCTGGACGCTATCAACAACGTTCAATCCAACCGCATGGACGGCGTAGAACAGTTTGTCCAGGCGCTGATGATGTTCCACAACGTGGACATTTCGTCCGAAGATTACAAGAATCTGAGGGCAGAAGGCGCTATTAAGTTCAAGGACATTGACGCGACGCTCAAGGCTGACGTTGGGTACCTGACGGCGGAACTGAACCAGACGCAGACCCAGACCCTGACGGATGACATGTACGACACCGTTCTGACGATTTGCGGAATGCCAAACCGGAATGGAGGCTCCTCAACCAGTGACACCGGGTCTGCGGTCATTATGCGCGACGGATGGTCGTCGGCAGAGGCGCGGGCAAAGGACTCCGAACAGATGTTCAAACGGTCCGAAAAGCAGTTTCTGAAAATCGCCATCAAAATCTGCAATAATCTGCGGGCACTTTCGCTAAAAATGTCCGCCTTGGAAATTCGGTTTACGCGCCGAAACTACGAAAATATCAGCGAAAAGGCCAGTGTTTTGGTAGCCATGCTGAACAACGGGAAAATTGCCCCCCAACTGGCATTTACGCACTGCGGCATGTTCTCCGATCCTCAGCTTGCGTACAAAATTAGCGCGGAATATGCCGAAAAGCAAGAAGAAAAGCAAGAAGAAAAGCAAGAAGAAAAGCAAGAAGAAAAGAAACTATCGACAGGGAAGTCGTTAAAACGCAACGGGGAGACAACCTCGGAAAAAACAGAAAACGGTGCGGAGGGAACCGCCGAAAAAACGCAGGAGGTATCAACATGAAAATCGACACCAGCAGAATCGAAGGTTACGCAGATATGTCCACCGAGGACAAGCTCAAGGCCCTGGAGGGATTCGAGTATGAGGACAATGCCGCAGAGCTTTCTCGGCAGAAGAACGCTATTTCCAAGGCAAACTCCGACGCCGCCCAGTGGAAAAAGAAGTACAACGACATGCTTTCCGAGGACGAGCGCAAGAAGCAGGAGCAAGCCGATAGCATTGCCGCAATGCAGAAAGAGCTTGACGAGCTGAGAACGGCAAAGACCGTTTCTGAGTACAAGGCCAAGTTCGTGGCGCAGGGCTATGCAGAGGACCTGGCAGATGACACTGCCAAAGCTCTGGCGGCTGGTGATTCCGCAAAGGTTTTTGCGAACCAGCAGAAGTTCCTGGACGAGTATGCCAAGAAGGTAAAGTCCGACATCCTCAAGGGCACTCCCGCGCCGCACGGCGGTGCCGGTCCCGTTGGAGTTGATTACGACAAGAAGATCGAGGAGGCGCGTGCAAGCAAGAACTATGCGGAAATCGCTTATTACACGCGCCTGAAGGCACAGGAAGAATCCGCAAATAACAAATAAAAGGAGTTAAGACATGGCAGATACTTTTGCTACCAGCTTTGCAACGCTGAACTATTCCGGCATGCTCTTTAACAAGGGCAATACCAAGACCCCCCTGAGTTCCATTATCGGTTCCCGGGCTAAGGTGACGAACCACGTAGAGTTTGTTACCGGCCAGGAGTACACCACCGGCGGCGGAGAACAGCCCGCTATCTCCGAGTCTGCGTCTTTGACCGCCCCCGATGCTTCCATTGTGACCCGGGAGCAGCAAACAAACGTTACCCAGATTTTCCATGAGGCTGTCGGCATCTCCTATGCCAAACAGTCCAATATGGGCACCCTGTCTGGCCTGAACGTGGCTGGTCAACAGGCAAACCCCATTAATGAACTGGACTTCCAGGTGGCCGCTAAGATGCAGAAGATCAACCGCGACATTGAATACACGTTCATCAACGGCGTGTACAACAAGGCCACCGATGACACCAAGATCAACAAGACCCGTGGACTTGTCGCCGCAGTCACCACAAACGTCACGGCCATGGCCAGCAAGCCTCTGGGCCTGTGGGATATTGCCGACATGGCGAAGAAGATCTATGGCCAAAACGCTCCCACCGATGGCCTCTGCCTGTGGTGTGACGCTGTGACCATGTTCCAGGTCAACGCCGACGCTGTTCAGAATGGACTGACCGTGGTTCCCGCTTCGCGCGAAATCAACGGTATTTCCCTCTCCAGCGTGGTTACTCCCCTGGGCAAGGTGTACTTGTACCTCGGCGAGTGCCTGCCCGCTGGCACCGCTCTGCTGCTGAACCTGGACGTTATCTCCCCCGTGTTCCAGCCTGTGCCCGGCAAGGGTAACTTCTTCCTGGAGCAGCTGGCAAAGGCCGGCGCGGGCGAGAAGTATCAGCTGTTCGGTCAAATCGGCCTTGACCATGGCCCTGAGTGGTATCACGGCAAGTTTACCGGCATCGCCGCCACCTTCACCAAGCCCACCTACAGCCGCAGCGTGTTCATCGCCAACGACGCCAGCAATCCCGTTAACACCAAAGCTGTCACCGGCTGATCTGGAGGTATGAGATGCGCGACGAAGAAAAACTGGCCATGCTGGGAGACATGACCGGAGAGACAAGCGAATCGATTCTCTCTGCGTATCTGAATATTGCAGCCAGCAAGATTCTCCGCAGAGCGTTTCCGTTCGGGACAGATTCTACTGCTGTCCCCGCATGCTACGAGATCAACCAAATTGAGATCGCCGCATATCTCATCAACAAGCGCGGAGCAGAGGGGGAAACAGCGCATAGCGAAAATGGCGTTTCCAGGTCTTATGAGGGCGGCGACGTGCCGCCTTCTCTTATGCGGGAAATCGTGCCGTTTGCGGCCACCATGTGAGGTGCAAGGATGAAAATCATGAACCGAAACAAAAGGCCGTTCTGGTATCTTTTGTACCAAGGGACAGAGCTGGGGAAGGACGCTGGTGGCTACGAAACCGGCGAAAAAAGCGTGAAATATGCGGGCCCGGTGAAAATGGAAGCCAATATCTCCCCGGCTGCTGGGTATGCTCAGATTCAGCAGTTTGGGCAGTTCATCTCCTATGACAAGGTGATTATCACAGATGATATGACCTGCCCAATTGACGAAAACGCAGTACTTTTTATCGACAAAAAGCCAGAATATAAAGACGGAAGGCCGCTTTATGACTACGTTGTAAAGCAAATTGCCAAGTCTCTGAATTTGGTTTCCATCGCCGTCAGCAAGGTGAATGTATCGTGAAAAGGACTGTAAAGACGGCGCTGTCCGCTGCGGGCATTCAACGGATGATTGACGTAGTCGAGGATTACCGGACGTGGCTGGAGGACCGGGCAAACGCGCTTCTCCGAGAGCTTTCTTCCATGGGGTATGATATCGCATCCGCAAAATTTGAGTCTGCCGTATACGACGGGACAAACGACGCGAATGTAAAAATCGAAGAACGGGACGGACGCACGGCGGCGGTAGTAGCTGTCGGGGCGTCCGTCCTGTTTATTGAATTCGGCACTGGCGTTATGTACCCGGACAACCACCCGGAAGCTGCGCGAAACGGCATGGTTCGCGGCGCTTACGGAAAGGGTCACGGCAAGCAAAGGACGTGGGGCTACTACGGGGACCCCGGAACAAACGGAGTTGAGAAAACGAACCCAAAAACCGGCAATACGGTGGTTCTTACTCACGGCAACCCGGCCAACATGTCCATGTACGACACGGTAAAAGATCTTTCAGACAGGCTCCCAGCCCTGGTCAAGGAGGTGTTCCGATGATCGACATTGAAAGCAAGGTGTATACGCCAATCGCGGAACAGCTCCGCGAGAAATACCCGGGTATTGACGTGGCCGGGGAGTATATCAATGCGCCCCCCAAATTCCCACATGCCAGCATTGTGGAGCAGGACAATTACGCCGCCGCAAATCGTTTAGATTCATCCGAAAGCGAGAGATATTCCGTACTGATGTACGAGGTAAACGTTTACTCCAACAAAACTGGCGGGAAAAAGAGTGAATGCCGTTCCATCATGGCAGACATCGACAGGATGATGTATGCGCGTAACTTCACAAGGATTTCCATGTCCCCGGTCCCAAACATGGAAAACGCCTCTATCTACCGTCTTGTTGCCAGATACAGGGCGGAAACAGACGGGGCCACTATTTTCAGACGATAACAGAAAGGAATGATGACCTATCGCTATCTCTACCTACAAGGTTTTCCTGATGCACAAAGATACCAGCGCTGCGTCGTGGTCGAAGCTGATCGACATCAAAGAGTTCCCCGATCTGGGTGGCGACCCCGACATGCTGGAAACCACCACGCTTTCCGACAAGATGCAGACCTTTATCGCGGGCATCCAGTCCATGGACGGCCTGTCCTTCACCGCCAACTACACCTTGGCCGATTATAAGGCGCTCAAGGCGCTGGAGGGCAAGCAGGAGGATTACGCCGTATGGTTCGGAGGAACCGAAAGCGCGGGAACGCTGACTCCTTCCGGTACGGACGGCAAGTTCAGCTTTAAGGGCGAGTTGTCCGTGTACCCCACCGGCGGCGGTGTCAACGAAGTTGTGGGCATGGCTATCACCATCGCCCCCTCGACCGTAATCAACCTGGAGAACGAATAAGGAGGAAACAGAACATGGCAAAGACGCTTACTGTTAAGGACCCCGTGACTGGCATTGCGTACACCCTGGAATATACTCGCAAGACCGTGGAGCTGATGGAGAAAGAAGGGTTTGTTGCGACCGAAGTCGAAAGCAAGCCCATGACCAGTCTTCCCGCTCTGTTTGCTGGAGCTTTTAAAGCTCATCATCGGTTTGTTACGCGCGATGTGATCGACAAGATTTACGCGGGTATGTCCAAGAAGGACGAACTGATCGGCAAGCTGGTTGAGATGTACAACGAACCCATCGTCGCCTTGCTGGACGAGCCTGTGGAAAGCGAGGAAAACCCTACCTGGACGGCGAACTGGTAAACGAGTCGCCGTCGAATAAAGCGGGGGAGCCAATCCCCCGCTATTCCGATAAATTCTATGAGCTGTTTCCATATTATCTGGCCATTGGCATGACCTATAGCCAGTATTGGGACGAGGACTGCGAACTGGTCAAATATTACAGGGAAGCAGCGAAGATTAAACGCGATTTGACAAATCAAACCGCATGGCTGCACGGTGCATACATTTATGAAGCCGTGGCGGACTTAGCACCCATTCTCCGCATGGGCGGCAAGAAAGGTACCAGGCCAAAGCCGTACCGTGATTCCCCATACGACCTGTATGCACAGAGCGAAAAGCCCAAAAACCAGGAGCAAGGCGACAAGAAGGCGCGGTCCGTCATGGAGATGTTTATGATCGCAAATAACAAACGATTCGAACAAGGGGGTGGTAAGGATGGCGGATAATGTGGAAATCCAGGGTATTGAGTTTCAAATTAAGGAAAACAGCGACAGTGCTGTAGCGTCCCTGGAAAAGCTGCAAAATACCCTGGTTCGTCTGAAAACGGCCACATCCGGGGGCGTGTCGGCTTTGCGCACTACTGCCAGGCAGTTGGACTCCTTGAACAAGGCCCTGGAGAACACCAGCGCAGATAAGATTCAGAAGATCCGGTCCTTGACCAGCGGACTGAAAAGCCTGAGTGAGGTCAGCGCCGTCAAAATCTCCAGTTCCGTGCCGAACCAAATCGCCGCACTATCTACGGCGCTGAGCCAAATCAAGACAACGGACGGCGATAAGCTGATTGCCCTTGCAAACGGTATGCGCCCGCTTTCCGAACTGGGACGTTCCCGTCTCACATCGTTTATTAGCCAACTCGGAAAACTCCCGGAGGTCATGCATGAGCTTGATGCGGCGGACTTGGATAAGTTTAACCGCCAAATGAAAGAGCTTGCGGCGGCGATTCGCCCGTTGTCTGACGAGATGCAGCGGCTCGGAACGGGATTTGCTGCGCTACCCGCCAGACTCCAGCGGGCCATTACGATGGTGAACCAGTACAACACCGCCGTGCAGCGCGGGACGCGCAGAACGAGCATGTTCAGTAGAGCTACGGGCATGATTCGGTTCGGAATTTTGTATGCTGGGCTGCGGCGCGTGGTGGGACTTATCGGAACGGCTATCACGGAATCCAACACGTACCAGGAGGACCTGAACCTGTTCAGCGTCGCGCTGGGTAAATACGCAAAGGAAGCGCAGAACTACGCAGAAAAAGTATCTTCTGTGATGGGCATCGACCCGGCGCAGTGGATGCGGAACCAGGGCGTGTTCCAAACACTTTTGACCGGATTCGGCGACACAGAAGACCGGGCATACACCATGAGCAAAAATTTGACACAGTTGGGCTATGACCTGTCCTCTTTCTTCAACATCTCTGTTGAGGACTCCATGCAGAAGCTGCAATCCGGCATTGCAGGCGAACTGGAGCCCCTGCGAAGATTGGGCTATGACCTGTCTGTTGCGCGATTGCAGCAGGAAGCGCTAAATCTTGGTATTACCAAGAGCGTTTCCGCCATGAATCAGGCGGAAAAAGCAGAACTGCGGTACTACGCTATTATGACACAGGTGACTACCGCACAGGGAGACATGGCCCGAACCCTGGAAGCTCCTGCGAACCAGCTGCGTGTGCTTAGAGCAGAAATCACTCAGGTGTCCCGTGCAATCGGCAATCTGTTTATCCCGATTCTGACTAAAGTTCTGCCTTATGTCATTGCGTTTCTTCAAATTGTCCGCGAGTTAGCGAACGCGCTGGCTAAACTGTTCGGGTTTGAGCTTACGGACGTTGACTGGGATGGTGTGAATCGTGGAGCTGTTGCCGCCGGGGAGCTTTCGAACAACATGGACGCAGCGGTAGATGCTGCCAAGGAGTTCAAGCGCTACACCATGGGCTTTGACGAGTTGAACATCTTACCTTCCAACACGGGTTCTTCCGGCAAAACGGATGCTGGCATTACCGGCTCTGGTGGACTCGGGATTGATTTGCCCGAGTACGATTTCCTGGCTGGGGTCGTGAGCAGAAACGTTGAACAGGTTAAGGCAAAGCTCAAAGAACTGTTGCCGCTGGCCATTGCTGTTGGAGCGGCTTTTTCGGGATGGTCCATCGCTAAAGGCATTCTTCCTGCGATTACCGCAATCTCCGGGAAGCTTGCAACACTCATCCCCATGGCCGGAACGATTGGTACAGGAATGCTCGCCGCCGGAGTTGGCATGATTATTGCCGGGCTACCGACGTACTTGGTATCTGTATACGACGCCATTAAAAACGGGCTTAATTGGTTGAATGGAGTGCTTATTCCTCTGGGCTCCACCATGGCGGGTGCCGGTGTGGGTGCAATCATCGGGTCGCTTGGCGGGCCTATCGGTATGGGAATTGGTGCTCTGATCGGACTCGCCGTCGGGGCGCTGACCGACCTTGCAATCTGGATAGTGCAGAATTTCGGCAATGAAATAGCTGGGTTCTTTACGAACATTTGGGAATGGTTTGACGGGAAAATCATCCAGCCGGTAGTTAGTGCATTGAGCACTGCTGCAAACTGGGTGTGGGAGAAAGTCATTTCGCCGATCATTGAGTTCTTCCGCCCCGTTGCTGAATCTGTGGCGGATGTTGCGACACACATCTGGAATAACGCGGTGGAAATTGTCTCCGGAATCATTGAGGGCGTCAAAACTATCTGGAATAAAATTAAAGAAATCTCTCTAAAAGTCGTGGAAGTCCTCGCCGCAGCGGGGACTGCGTTCTACACCTATGTCATCGTTCCAGTAACCGGCTGGGTGAAGGAACACGTGATCGATCCGCTGAAAAAGGCCGCAACATGGGTGTACGACACGGTCATTAAACCGATAGTTGGCTTTTTCTTGGCAAAGCTCACCTTGATAAGAGATACAGCCGTCAAAATCTTTAAGGGGATTTGGACGACGGTATCCGATTTCGCCTCTGGCATTTTCAAGGGCGTAATCAACGGAATCTTTTCCACGATTGAGCGAACGATTAACGGATTCATACGAATGTTGAATCTGGCAATCGGGCTAATCAACAAAATCCCTGGAGTAAGTATCACGAAAGTCGAGCCGATTTACATTCCGAAACTTGCCGAGGGCGGTTTCCCCAACGAGGGACAGCTGTTTGTCGCCCGTGAAGCTGGCGCGGAGATGGTGGGCAACATCGGCAGACGCACTGCCGTTGCAAACAATGACCAAATCGTTTCCGCCGTGTCTGACGGCGTGTACCGCGCCGTAATGTCCGCTATGTCCAATAAAGATGGAGCGACCAGGGATATCAATCTCACTGTCTATATGGACGGTGATGTGGTGTATCGCAACGTCGTAAAGAAAAACAAAGAGGTGGTCCGGGCAACCGGCAAATCTCCTCTGTTCGCGTAAGGAGGGCACATGGCAATCATCACGGTAAAAAAGAAAGACGAGACCACAGTGCCGCTCCCTGACCCCAAATCTTTTTCCTGGGGCTTGCAGGACGTAGATGCAGACGGCTCCGGAAGGAACCAGAATGGTGATGCGTTTCGCGACAGGGTGGCCAGGAAACGGAAGTGGACCATGGAATGGCCCCCCCTGACTGCTAAACAATGCTCCACAATCCTGAAAGCCATCACGGACGTATTTTTCCAGGCGACAGGGCCAGATGCAGAAGACGGCACGAACCGCACCATGACATGCTATGTTGGCGACCGGACTACTCCCATGTATTCTTGCATCGATGGGGAATGGAGATGGGAAAGTCTGTCCATGAACTTCGTGGAGAGGTGACGCCATGTACAATGTCTCCACCGCGTTTCACACCGCATTTGCGGATTATGGCCGCGAGATCAAGGCCAAGGTGATTTTTAACGGGCAGACGGAGCTTGACGGAAACTATGTGCAGGAGATCACCGCCACACCGGCGTTTGATTCTTCAGACGGCATTTCCGTCGGCTCTGCCTGCTCCGGGCGGTGTAAAATCCGCATTTACAAGCCAGATGAGCCGTTGCAATTGTCCGGTGGGTACTTTGTGCCGTATATCGGCATCTACGTTCCTGGTGGTGATACAGGCACAACAGCCATCGCCGGTCAGGCTGTGGCCGGTAAGGCAATCTCCGGTGTAAGCGCCGCAGCGTCTGGGGTGGAATATGTCCCCCTGGGCCGATACTACATTCCCGCAGACGGCGTGGAAAATTTGGTGTATGGCTGGGAAATCACCGGCTACGACCAAATGGCATCCTTGACGGAGCAGTACACCCCGCAAATCGAGTTCCCCGCCACACCAGACGCTATGCTGACGGACTTGTGTGCGCAAAGCGGCCTGACTCCCCCAACGGTGATTTTCCCGGATATGGCAATCGAGTCTGTGTTTGGGGGGACCATCCGACAGCAGCTGGGGTGGCTGGCTGGACTGTGCGGACAGTCCGCGCACTTCGACAGAGACGGCAATCTGGTGTTCAAGTGGTACTCAAAAACCACCTTCCAGGTTAGCCGGGAGCAGCAGTACATGTCCGGCCTGACCCGCACGGCAGACGGTCTGTACACGGTATCCAGTCTCACCACCGGGACGGAAGATGAACCCATTACATCCGGCACCGGCCTGGGGATTACGTCCACAAACCCCTACATGAATCAGGCCGTTGCAGACCTGATTCAGCCGGAGGTAGAGATATCTTTCCAGCCCTGCGACGTAAAATGGCGCTGCGACCCGTCTGTTGAGGTGGGCGACGTTATCCAAGTGGAGGGTGACACCGGCGAATGGCTGGACGTGTGTGTTATGGAGCAGGAAATCCACCTGTACGGCGGCCTGTCCTCTACGATGCACAGTTACGCCCCACAGGACGCGGATTACGCCATGGAAAGCCCCACAGAGCAGCGCATTAAGCGGGCTTATGAGGGCCTTACCAAGGCCATGCAGAACGCTACGCAAAAGATCATCGGGGCAAAGGGCGGGTATTATGAACTGACTCTGGACGAACAGGGTTTTCCCATCGGGTGGACCCTGCGAGATACGCCCACCATTACGCCCAATACCCGGATGTGGATTATGTCCACAGGTGGTCTGGGCTTCTCCAAGGACGGCGGTACGACCGTCTCTGGCGTGGCTCTGACGATGGACGGTGCGGTAAACGCTGATTCTATTACGGCGGGGCAAATGTCCGCTGAACGGGTGACTATCAACGGCCAGACGCTTTCGGACTTCATCGAGGCGGGAATTGACGATGACGGTCATCCGGTGCTGCGTATCGGTTCTTCTGCGTCGGAAATTGTCCTAAAGGAATACAACGACAAAATCGGATTCTACGATACTTCCGGGACCCTTCTGGCGTACTGGAACAACAACAGTTTTGAGTTGGTGGAACTGAGCAAGTTCCGCCTGGGACCTATGGGCATTGTCGTACAGCCTAACGGATCCGTGTCCTTCGTGGGGGTGAGTTAATGGCAAGCATTTACGGGGCAAAATCTTCCACCGGCTGGCAATTGCGGCTGGATTATAGCGTATCCCAGAGCATCGCGGACAACAAGTCCACACTGGCCCTGACGCTGTACATCTATGACGGCACCGGCGAGAGCTACAACCTGGACGCCAATAGTTGCTATTACACTCTGCAAGGCACCAAGGTTTATAACCCGTACCGGTACAATTCCAGGGGCTGGTACCAGCTGGGCAGCAAGTCTATCACCGTGGCTCATAACAATATGGGCAAGGGGTCTGTGGTGCTCTCCGCGGACTGGCACAGCGGGTTTACGTCATCCTACACGCCGTCCAGCCTGACGGTTTCAGGCACGGTCAATCTCCCGGATATCCCCCGGGCATCATCCGTGTCGGCATCCGGACTTGTGCTGGGTTCTGCCGGTACACTTACAGTGACCCGGGCCGTGAGAACTTTTACGCACACCATCAAGCTCAAGTGCGGCTCTGCGGCACAGGTAACTGTGGCGACAAAATCCAGCGCCACATCCATATCGTATACGCCGCCCCTGGATTGGGCCGCGCAGAATACTTCCGGAACCTCCGTAAACATCACGGCGGAGATTACCACCTACAACGGGGACGCCGTGGTGGGCACTAATACGACCACACTGACGGCCTCCATCCCTGCATCGGTAAAACCCACCCTGTCCGTGAGTCTGTCCGACACCTCCGGGTATCAGCCCACATACGGCTGGGTGCAGGGAAAGAGCACTCTGAAAGCCACGTTTTCCGCTGCTGGGTCTTATGGCAGCACCATCAAGGCCAAGTCCCTGACAATCAGCGGAAAAGCCGCCAGCCCGGACGGGGACAACGTACTTACAGGAAGCGGCACAATGGCCGTTGTAGCCACCGTAACGGACAGCAGAGGGCGCACGGCATCCGTTACCAAGAACATCACTGTGAACGCGTACAGCGGCCCAGTGGTCCAGGATTTGACCTTTGTGCGCGGTTCTTACACAGGAAGCGTGTGGACGGATAACGCCATGGGCGCAGATATCAAGCTGACGTTCACACTGTCCATCCAGCTGACCGGAAACAAGGCATCTGTGGAGATTACCGGCGCGCCCACGCTGACCGACCAGACCAGCGGTGCAAAGACCGTGTATTTGGTTTCTTTTGGTACGGACACGACCATCGTTGTACAGGTCAAAGCTACGGATTCCCTGGGTACCACGGTAACGCGGGAAATCACCATTCCCACCGTTTCGGTGCCCATGAACATGAGCTTTACCCTACCCGGGGTATGCTTCGGCGGCGTGGCCGAACACGAAAAGGTGGTGGAGTTCAAGTGGCCTATCCTGTATTTGGGGAAAGCTTTATTGGACTACCTCCACCCCGTCGGCAGCATCTACCAGTCCACGGATTCCACATCCCCAGCGGACCTGTTCGGCGGCACCTGGGAGCAGATCAAGGACAGGTTCCTCTTGGCGGCTGGTGATGCTCACGCAGCTGGCTCTACCGGCGGCGAAGAGGAGCACATCCTGACGGCGGCGGAGATGGCAAACCACACTCACGGCTACGATTACACGGGCCAGAGCGACGCCACCGGCACCGGGGCCATCAAGATTGTGTCTCCCAGCGGCACCGCCAACGCTTACACGGGCAAGGCTACGTCCAACTGCGGGGGCCAGGCCCACAACAATATGCCGCCGTACCTGGCCGTGTACACATGGCGCAGGACGGCATAAAGGAGGGAGTATATGCCCGAAATCAACATCAAAGTCCGCGACAAGTGCGCCGAGGGCGAGGGCGTGATTATCTGCAACAACAGCGACTACACGGTGGTGTGGGACCTGGACGGGGAATGGACGCCTTACGACACCAAGACCATGCGAGTGAACCTGGCGGACGGCACCTATCAGGACGTGGTGTTCACCGGAGACACTGCGACCCTGCCGGTGCTGACTGCTTCCGGCTGGGTGTCCGTGGGCTTGTATGCCGGGGACCTGCACACCAGCCGGGCGGCCCGGCTTCTGGCCCTGTCCTCCGTGCTTACTCCCGGCGGTTCCCCTGCCGCCCCGGCGGAGGACGTATATGCGCAAATCATGGCCAAACTCAACGAACTGTCCACGGTTTCACCGGAGGATATCGCCAAAGCCGTGGAGGATTACCTGGCGGAGCACCCTGCGGCCTCTGCGTCCATGCGGGTGGAGGACGGATACATCCAGTTTTCCGGCGATGGGGAAAACTGGGACAATGTGATTGCCCTGGCCGATCTGAAAGGCCCCAAGGGCGACACGGGCGCGACCGGCCCGCAAGGACCCGCAGGCGCGGGCATGGACATCACTGGTGCAACGGTCGGGCAGATCGCCAAAATCTCCGCTGTGGATGCTGAGGGGAAGCCTACGGCATGGGAAACGATTGACGGCTACACCGGGCAGGTCACGGTGGACAACTTGACAAATCCAGACCATCCGACCGATTTGGTGCAGTATGCGGCGTTTCAAGCAGCTGTCCCAATGGTGCAGCAGATGGGCATCTTCGGTGCAACGGTCGGGCAGATCATCAAGGTCAAGGCCGTTAACAGCGATGGCTGCCCCACGGCGTGGGAACCAGTGGATATGCCCGCTGGTGGGGGCGAAGATGAGTGGGAACTAATCAATACAATTAGCATCACGGAGCCAGTCCACGCAATTGATATCACGATAGATAGCAATGGCGAGGCGTTTAGCCTAAAAAAAATCTTCATATATTCTCCGTTGGGGCTAAAGGCGGACGGCAATTCGCAAGTTTTCATCGAGCTGTATTCCGGTGCGTCAACTGCAATGTATTTCAGGTCTATGAACGACGCCATTGAGAAATCCCCTAAAGCACTATTTGCAGAATTTGATGTAGTCGGCAGTTTTTACAGGGAATATTTACTGACATCGACATATCACCTTGAAGATGTTATGTCGCAAAATGTAGGCCTCATGCTCTCCAAGAACAAAGGTCCTATCACAAGAATCAGTATTTCTCTACAATATAACTACGTATTTACAAATGGCGAATTCCAAATATACGGAGTGAGAGAATGAAAATTTACGAAAACGGCATCTACCGTGACATGACGCCGGAAGAAATCGCGGAAATGGAAGAAGCCAGCGCCCGCTACGAGGCAGAAGAGAAGCATCGCCCTCTTTCCACCGATGAAGTCCAAGTCATGATCATCCGCCAGCAAATCAACACGCTTTCTGTGGACGACGCAACGGCCTTCCGTATGGCGGCATTCTATCCCGAATGGGAAAGCGGGAAGGCCTACACGGCTGAAAATGGTTGCCCGGTGGGCTACAAAGTCGTCCGGGCCGGAAAGCTCTGGAAGCTCCGACAGGAGCACACCTCCCAGGATGACTGGGCGCCAGGCTCTACCGGCACAGAATCCCTCTGGGAGGAAATCTGTGAACAGCACGATGGCACGAAATACGATGCTATCCCCTACAACGGGAACATGGCATTAGAAGCCGGGAAGTATTACACGCAGGATGGTGTATTGTACCTGTGCAATCGCGATAGCGGTAACCCGGTGTATCATCCGCTGAGCGCACTGGTGGGAATCTATGTGGAGGTGGTTGAGTGAGTAAACCAATTCTGAGAATTTGGGACGAAGAATCTCAAGATTACATCTCTGTCCCCGCTATAAAAGGCCCTAAAGGTGATAAAGGTGATAAAGGTGATAAAGGTGATAAAGGCGATCCTGGCCCCGCCGGGTCCGACGCCAGCGTGACGGCTTCCTCCATTGCCGACGCAATGGGCCTGTCGGGGCTGTCCGCAGGCGACCAGCTCGCGGTGGATACCGTCGGGGCGGACGGACGCCCTGCCAGCTGGAAGAAAAAAGCCGGAGGCATTCTGAACATCCGGGACTTCGGGGCCAAGGGTGACGGCAGCACGGACGACACGGCGGCCATCCAGGCGGCCATCGACAGGGCTGCATCGACGCTGGCCATGGCCGTGTATGTCCCGGCGGGCACCTACATCATCACCGCGCCGCTGGTCATCCAGACTTACAG